>Ga0123353_10004406_pt1 | contig 18123 bp, 16 predicted proteins | sample TergutLab28metaG_3_FD_92763 | JGI IMG/M metagenome (GOLD analysis project Ga0123353, IMG submission 92763) | Labiotermes labralis P3 segment gut microbial communities from Petit-Saut dam, French Guiana - Lab288 P3 | ecosystem: Host-associated > Arthropoda: Insects > Digestive system > Gut ... | reverse complement strand
GTCTGTCGGGTCTGTCGGGTCTGTCGGGTCTGTCGGGTCTGTCGGGTCTGTCGGGTCTGTCGGGTCTGTCGGGTCTGTCGGGTCTGTCGGGTCTGTCGGGTCTGTCGGGTCTGTCGGGTCTGTTACGAAGTCTTTTTTGCCTTCATATACCGAACATTTCATTTGCACGTTTGCACCATTTAATCCACCGCTGTTATTGCTGAGATTTAATAGCTCTGCGCCACAGAACGGGCACTTTATTCCTGCAATCCAGTTATCATCGGCTTGTGTAAAAGTAATACTCGTATAGTACCGACTCTCGTCACCGCATCTTACCGTACCGTCAACCGTAACTTTTTTTGCTTCATCATTCGCGAGAGCGATAACCGGGATTGCGATGCTGATTGTCATTGCAGCGACCATTAATGTCGCTAAAAACCTTCTAAGCTGTTTCATGAGTCTGAACCTCCAAAAGAATTTGTATTCAGCCTCTTTTGTTATGGGGTTGGGGTTCCCTGTTTTCAGCCTCTTTTGTTATGGGGTCGGGGTTCCCTGTTTTCAGCCTCTTTTGTTTTAGGGTTGGGGTTCCCATTATCTTGTATGAGAAGCTACTCAGGTTGAGTTTCTTGCTTCTTCAACCGGTTCCTCTGCTCCTTCATTGAGAGCTTCGTCCATTAGCTTCAGCATCTCCAGAGCACTTCTGAAATTTTGCTTTTGGTTTTTCTCCACCCAGTGGATTTGACCTTGCCATGTTGAGTTCTGCATAAACTTTACCGAGATTTCAAATGTTCCTTTTACGCTTCCAACTTCACGACGGGTTTCGAGTAGCTGCGAGTTTTTCATTGGCATCGCTCCTTCGACTTGTTATTGTCACATTTTCGGTTATGCGCTTAATAATATGCCGATTATGTCACCGTCCGGTCACATAATCGGCATTTCCGACCCGTTAGTTTACTTGTTTGATATAACATTTACATTAAGTTCACGACATCCTCACAGATTATTAATAAGTGCCTCATTTATCAGTCTTGCCAGTTCAACAATGCTCGCAAAACTGCTTGTAACACCCTTTTCTCTCCACAACAGACTGCCTTGCCATTCTGCCTTGTGTCTGAACTTGACCGATAACTCAAAGTTGTGTGTTGGGGACGGTCCATCTTCTTTCAAAGCCTCGCAAGCGAGACTTTGAAAGACAGATGAACCGTCCCCCTGTCTTGAACGTTCCCTTGCGGCTTTTGATAAGTCAAGTTCGTTTTTTTTGATTCTTTTTCCGGATTTACCAAATGTTCTCGGAAGCAGTTGTTTTTCAGGAAAACCTTTTGTGTCAAATACTATTTCCATCATTTCAATCATATCTACAAAATCAACAAATATAAACGGTTCCTCAAAATACTTACAGCTAAGCTTGCCAATGAGTGTCCCGTCATTGATTTGTTTTATCTCAATATCTGCAATCGTTGACATTGCCGTAACGCGTTGCCGCTTATTTTGCTCCATAACTAATCCTTTCGGGAACATCAGAGAACTGTACCCCTGTGTTCTTCTGTCCCTAGGTATCTTGCTCAATATGTTTAACAAGTTTGTAGTGAATCCCTATTAGACTGTGCAGGTTTCTTGAGTCAATTGAGCGCAGAATTCTGTCAATAACCATTTTGCAATCTTCATATGTCAGACTGTACAACAATATCATATATTGACTCGGGCTGCTTCGTGTGTAGATATCACCCATACGTAAGCATTTTGGTATTGCCGTTCCAAGCAGTTTCATGATTCCGCCGCTTTTTGCTTTTGGTTCATGCCTGGTATCAATCCTGACGACGAACGTCATTCTTCCCGAACGGGGCAGAGAGCGTGCTTCAACTTGGAAAAGTGTCTTAAACATGCCGGCATCACAATAATACGCACCCGGATAATCAGCATTGTCAAGCCAGTCTTCAACGACCTCATCCAGTGTCATCTGCTTATGAAACTCGGGATATTGGATTTTATTATACAGTGAACGCAGCTTGTCGGAAAAATCCACACCGAGAACATCGAAAAACATCGTTTCCATTTTTTTGTAAACCATGTTTGCTTCATCAACTTTATCTTGTGATAACAATGCATTCAGGTGATGTTCAATTAGCTGTTCGTCAAACGGATCAATGCAAAGAGCTTTGGTACATAGCTCCTCCGCTTGTGCACTGTGTTCCATTTCATCCATTATATCAAGCGCGTCGTGTACACACCCTAAGTATAGTGTTCTGTAATAGCGGACAAGCGGTATGACCCACAGTTCACCGGATGAGGTCGGCAGGAAATCGCCTTTATATAAATCCGCTGCGGTTAAGAGCAGCTCAAGCTTCTTTTCCTTATCATCTTCCAAATGCGCTTTTTTTACTAAGTCTTCAAATTCCTCAATATCCGTTGTGCATGGAATTTTGTTGTTCCACGAGTAACCGCCGCTTTTTGCGAGTACTAAATTATCGGCAAACTCCAGCCCGCTCTTTTCGAGCGCGCCGCGTGCACGGTAAACCATTGTACGCAGGACACTGCCGGGGTTTATTTGCATTTCCTCTGCGCAAAACACGTCAAGAAGCTCTTCCTGCGAAACCGAGCGATGCCGGTTGGTTACAAGATATTGCAATAACTTCCAAACCTTCGATGATTTCCGCGCCTGTTCGGTTATAGATTCACCATCATGAATAATGGCAAACCCGCCCAACAACTCAACTCTTAAGCTCATTCCCATCAACCCGGCTCTCTCCTGCGAACACCAAATTATTATAGATTCTTAATTAAAAATAACTATACCCTACACTTCTCTGAACCGATACACTGTCTTGTGATTATATGTTTCGCCTTTTCGTAATATTTTTGAAGGAAATTGCGGCATATTTACGGAGTTTGGCAAGAATTGTGTTTCAAGGCACAGCCCTGTGCGTTTTGAGTAAACAGCTCCGTTTTTGCCGATTTCACCTGTCATCATATTGCCGCTGTAAAATTGTATTCCGGGCTTTGTTGTCAGACATGACATGCCGAGACCGTCACATTCCAAAACTGCTGCTATTGCCAAATCACGGCACGGTTCGTTTGAGAGCACCCAGTTATGGTCATAACCGCCGCCGAGTTCCATTTGACGGCAAGAACGCTCAAGTCCCGGACCTATAGCTGTCAGCTCCCGCAAATCAAACGGGGTATCTGTTACATCCATTAGCTCTCCTGTCGGTATCAGTGTTTCGTCAACGGGTGTAATTTTGTGTGAAAAGATTTGCAGCTTGTGTTCCTCAATACCACCCGAGCCATGTCCTGCGAGATTAAAGTAACAGTGATTTGTCAAGTTTATCGGCGTGTCTTCATCGCATGTTGCCGTGTACTCTATGCCGAGTTCACCGCTTTCGAGTGTGTATTTTACCATTACCTCGAGGTTACCGGGCAATCCTGCTGCTGTACCTTCTTTATCGGTCAAAGTAAGAACAAGCGCATTTTGCTCCTCACGGGCTGACCAGACCTGCTTATCAAGCCCCACAAAACCGCCATGTAAGCAGTTTGGCCCGTCGTTTACATCCATATGATATATTTTACCGTTCATTTCGTATTTTGCGCCTGCGACACGGTTGCCGATTCTGCCGATTACCGCACCTTGATAGCTCTTATTGTTTTCATATCCGGCGACATCATCAAAACCGAGTGCAACATCTCTTATGTATCCTGCAACGGGTACTTGAATGCTGCGGATCGCTGCTCCGTAGGTAATTATTTCTACAGTATATCCGCTATCTTTTAGTGTGTATATGTCAACTATTGTTCCACTTTCTGTTCTTCCAAACTGTTGTTTACTGATAGTCATCTTTATAATTCCTTTCAAGTGAAAATGTTTAATGTTTTTATTCCCATTTTGCTGTATTTTATATTCTTTCCTAATAGTTGTCAAGATAGCATAGATATGGTATTATAGTTGCATGAAAAAAGGGATAAAAAATCAAAATAAGAGCAAGAGCGCAAAAATGCACTTTATTTTATCGTCTGTGCTGATTGTTGTGCTGCTTTTAACTATACCGGTTGTAACTCTTTATCTGCTTTCAAGCACGTACGACGAGCAGGTCAGACATGGAACACAAAGAATTACAAGCTCTATAAGTCACACAATACACACGTTTATCAACGGTGCTTACAGCATGGTAAATGAGATTGCCGACAATCCTGCAGTGCTCTCATTTAACCCCGTTGTTCAAACACAAATTCTCGAAAACGTCGTAATGCGCAATCCATACATTGATTTGATTTATATAACCGATAGTAACGGTAAGCAGACCGCACGTTCATCAGGTGAGCTCGGCGACAGCAGCGAGCGTTGGTGGTTTCAAGATATGATGGAACTGCAACAACCGCTTGTAACCCAGTCGCACTATTCATTAGCGACCGGCATGCCCTGTACAACAATACTTTTCCCAATGTTTAATTACGGTTTAATAATTGGCGTGGTTGTTGTAGACATTAACCTTGAGTATCTTCAATCGTTAATTGAGCAGTTTACAGATATCGAAAGCGGGCAATATGCGTTTATTCTTGACGGCGAAGGTGTTGTTATCGCGCACCACGATAATTATATACTTACGACATTAACCAACTACAAAACCAACACAAGAACCGTCCCGATGTGGGGGTTCGACGGCAAACCGCTGACACACCCGGACGGAAGCATTATGACTGTCAGGGAGAATCTTACTACATCAGAGGATTTTCATGCGATTATTAACTCTGTTATGGATGGTAATACCGGACTGGAAATTGCGGAATACGGCGACAATATGTACTATATCGGTTTTGAGCCGGTAGATCTGCCCGGTTTCTCGGATTCGTGGTCTATCCTCACTCTTCATGACAGAGATATTGCGATGAGTGTTATTTCAACGCTCCTGACTCAGGAAATCGTTGTAGTCTCCATAATCCTCGCTGTATTCGTTATTTTGATTTTCACATTGTTCAGTTCTCTCAGCAGGACAATGGACTTTCTCGAGAACGCAAGATCAGAAGCAGTCCACGCAAATAATGCAAAAAGTAATTTCCTCGCTACCATGTCACATGAGATTCGTACGCCGCTTAACGCTATTCTGGGGCTTACGCAGGTTCAGCTTCAAAATGACGTTCTGCCGAAGGATTGTTATGAATCATTAGAAAAAATATATACCTCGGGCAATAATCTGTTGAAGATTATCAACGATATACTGGATTTGTCTAAGGTAGAAACGGGCATTTTAGATTTAAACCCCGAAACATACAGTATTCCCGGTATGCTCAACGACACCGTCAAGCTTAACATTGTGCGTATTGGTGACAAAAAACTGGATTTCATCCTTAAGGTTGATCAAAATATCCCGTCGAAAGTCCTCGGCGACAGCTTGCGTGTAAAACAAATTCTTAATAATCTCTTATCCAACGCCATTAAGTACGCAACCGAAGGGCATGTTAAGTTATCCGTCAGCCATTCGGTCAACGGAGATGATGTTCTTCTTTGTTTTAAGGTTGAAGATACGGGAGTCGGTATTTCTCCGGAAGACCAGCAAAAGCTTTTCGATGAATACGCAAGGTTTAATATACAAGACAGCGCATTTATCGAGGGTACGGGGCTGGGTCTTGCTATCACTAAGAGGCTTGCAGAAATGATGGGCGGCGACATTTCCGTCCAAAGTGTCAAGGGTGAGGGCAGTGAGTTTACCGCCACAATCGCCCAAAAGGTTGTCAAATGTGAGCCGATCGGAGCAGATACTGCAGAACAGTTGGAAAACTTTACATATTCCGATGATACAAATGCTCTCACACAGCTTGAGTATGCCGATCTTTCGCATGGTAATGTTTTGATAGTTGATGATATCGAAATCAACCTCTTTGTTGCAGAGGCGGTTCTCGCTCCGTATAATCTGAATATTGATATGGTTTCGAGCGGTGCGGCTGCTATAGAAAAGATCGAAGGCGGCAAGGTTTACGATATAATTTTTATGGATCATATGATGCCGGACATGGACGGTCTGGAAACCACGCAAAACCTGCGTGATATGGGCTATAAGGGAACGGTTCTAGCTCTGACCGCAAACGCTCTGGTAGGTAACGAGGAAATGTTCACAGACCGCGGCTTCGACGGCTTTCTGTCAAAGCCGATTGATATACACGAGCTTGATGCAGTGGTTACGAAGTATGTGAAATAGAGGGCGGTATGATAACCCCCGCATATGAACAACACCCCCTTCATGTTTGAAGGGGGCTATTTTAACTGTACTCTCTTGCTTGGCCGGCTCATAACCGGATTTTATGAAAAGTCTGCGAAAAACCTTCGAGAATATATGAATCCCATTGTTCAATAAAAGCAATTATTGAAATAATGATAATCACGCTCAGAACCATCCCGACTATTGACAATATAATGCCTGCTGTGGCCGTTCCTGTTAGTGCTCCTGCCTCTTTTGCATTTTTCCTGCCGATTATACCAAGTATAAGACCTATTATTGCTGTTGTTATCCCAAGTGTTCCAAAGCTCGGCAAACTAATCACCAATGAAACGATACCAAGCACCATAGACGCTGTTGATAATCCTTTACCCGGATAAGCACCCGGTCTTGATGATGTCCGGAAGTGCAGTGGCGGAGGGCAACATTGATCCGGAGGTGTAAACCCTTGCGGTGGTTGAAAACCCGGGGGTGGCGGCGGGGGCGGTGGAAACCCTTGCGAGGGTTGAAAACCCGGAAGAGGCGGCGGCGGGGGCGGTGGAAACCCTTGCGAGGGTTGAAAAACTTGTTGGGGAGGGGGCGGCGGGGGCGGGGGTGGAAAACCCGAAGGAGGCGGTGGGGGTGAAAAGCCCGGAGGGGGATCCGCTAATTGCGGCATAGGCGGTGGTGGCGGTATCGACGGCATTTCCACCACCAAGGGGCGCGGGGGTGGCGATGGCATTTCCACCTGCGGGAAGTCAAATCCCGGCGGTTCCGGTAGTGATGGCTGTTTAAAGCCTTGGTCCTGGTTATCCATTATATTATTTCCTTTCAAAGGTCCAAAGTTAAAAGTTAGTGGTCAAAGCGTACGTTCATATCATTCTAAGATTTGTTATTTATCATTTATCATTTGTCATTTGTCATATATCCAGATATGAGTCGGCGTAAAGGGTGTTATTCCTTATAATGTCACATGAGCGGAGTGTTTCCATGAGGCGCAGGTCACCGGGGTTTACGATTGCAGAAGTTAAGCCGCAGTACATTGCCATTGCCAGCATTGCGCTGTCCATTACCGGGCGTACGTGGTGCGGCATCATATTTGATATGTTTGACAGTCCTCCGCTGGAGCTTAGTCCCATATCACTCAGCATTTTAATAAAGTCGAGGACTTCCATTTGTTTGTCCTGCATTCCTTTTACAACAAGGAAAAGCGGGTCAAACCATATGTCTTCGGGGTCCATGCCGTGCTCCATGCCGCGTTCCAGCATTGTTTGGCAATATCCCATGCGTTCATCGTTGTCTGCAGGTATGCCTGCGGCGGAACAGAGTGCGATACATATTGCGTCGTTTGCGGCTGCGAGGTCGATATTGCTTATTCTGTCACCGGCATCGGCGGAGTTTACAATGGGTTTGCCGCGGGAGTTGTTGTGTACTTTGATGCCGGCTTCGATTGCTTTTGTGTTGACTGTATCGAGGCAAAGCGGTATGTTGTCACATTCCTCTTGAATGAGTTTAACAGCCCACTGCATCAACTCCTCGCCGTCTTTTCCGGCAGGTCCGATGTTAACATCGAGATATACAGCACCTTGTGCAATCTGGTCTTTTGCACGCTTCAGGATAGGTTCAGGGTCTCTATTAGCCATAGCTTCTCTGATGACAGGCGATATGCAGTGTATACGCTCTCCTATTACGATAAATTTACTCATAATATCCTCCATTTCATGTTGATTATTAATGTAAAGTATTGTGGTTGCAGCGCGGCTTGGGGACTATATTTTATAGTTCCGTAAAGCGTAGCCATGGACGGTGGAGCGTCCGTCAGTAGAGTACAGGACGTACTCTCTGACGGTAGGAACTATAAAATATAGTCCCCAAGTCGTGCTGTTCGCGTGTCTACACTTTCAATTCTTTAAAGAACTTCACTGATTCTATTGCTTCTCCCGGAGCAACTATTATTGTCCAGCCTGGTAAGGCTTCTTCTATTTCTCCTTTTAGGACTGCTACTTTTCCGGGGATGAATAGGGTGCGGTTTTTTATTTTTGATTCTACATCGTGTTCTTTTATGAATTTTGCCAAAGATGAGGCTGATAGTTTGCCGGCTGCCCAGGCTGTTAGTACCGAGAAGCCTCCTGCGTCCGATATCAGGAGGTTCATCGGTACGCCGGAGCGTTCCAGTTCGCCTGTTACTACGAAGTATGTTAGTGCGAAATCTACTGTTGTTACGCATATTGAGTTTTCGTCTGCTCCGTTTAGCGGGTATATGCCGGGTTCTACTTTCATTGGTTTTTGCGGGTCTGTGAAGATGTTTTGACGCAAGCCGTAAAGCGGTAGTGCTTGCGGATATGTCATATTTTCCATGACTATTATTGAGCCATATTTTAATGTGAATACTGATGCCAGTGCTGTTTGCATATATTCGTTATCCGGTGCGAGTTTTCCAACATTAACAAGCGTCGGGTAACCGAATGTGCGGTTTTTGTCTTTCAATGCTGCTCTTCTGATTTGCACTGCTCCCGCAAATGCGTCTTTTACGGAAACGCAGCCGACATCAAGAACAAGGTTTTTATTACCCAGCTTTTCAAGAGCTGATACGGTGTCGTATAATTCATTTAGATTCTTTCCTGACACTCCGAGTACAGCATCAAACTCTGTTGCGAGTTTGCTCATTGCATCATAGTTCTCTGCATTTGCTCCGTTGAGGATCGCCTTTGGCTCTGTTCCCTGTGATTGCGCACATACTTCAAGTGCCGCTCTTGCAACGCTTGGGTCGTCACATTCGAGTATTATTGCGCGATTGTGGTCGACCGACCTCTTTACAAGCTCGATGTAACTTTTGCCGTCTGCACTCTTGTCTTCATGCCTGTCGTATCTAAGATTAAGAAGTTCTACATACATTCTTTCGCCGAGTCTGTCGTAGTCGATTTTTTTGATCTCTGTTATCTTTTCATCAAAGCAGTCAGCGCAAACTGAAACCGCGTATAGATTTTTTGATACGAATGTTTTTTCATGCCTGAACAATACCGTTTCGCCGCCGAGAGCCATATTGCAAGTAGTGCAAAGTGCTATTTTTGCCATCGGCGGTGCTGTTGCATCGCCCAGAGCCGCAAGTGCTTCTTCGCTTAAATGGGGGCATTTGCTAAGTTCAACAGCGCCTTGCGCGACTTTCATAGAAAACGCCATACATGTAGCGCTTCCGCAATCTTTGCAGTTTGTCTTCGGAGTCAGCTTGAAAATATCAAGTCCTTTAAGTGCCATTTTATGACCACCCTTCGTATATATTGAAATTCAAAAATTAAAGGATTATTACATTAAATTATCTATCAGTTCCGATATCGTTTTCACGGAGTCGGGGTGAGCGAGGATTACTGCGTTTGAGCCTGCTGCGAGACAAGCTGCGGCTGTTGAGACTTCCATGTTTACGCCTCTTGCTTCGGCACTGCCCCACTCGGGGTAGTCCTCTTGACTCGCGAGTGATTCTTTAACTGCCCATGTTTCCGATGATACAGGGGTGATTATCGGCATTTTCAACATTGCATCGTCTTGTGCAAGTGCTGCCATTTTTACTCTTTCTATGGTTGATGCAATATATTCAAAGCCGTATCCGGCGGCAGCGGAACCCAGGTTCATCATCATTTTTTCCGGGCTTATACCTAAAACATTTATAAGCACGTTAAGTTGTTTTGCAAGGTTTATATCAACCGCTGATTCTGCCGTTACATTTTGCCCGTATGCAAGTGCTGCGGCTGTTGCGACAGCTTTGTAATTTTCTTCATGCGCTGAAAGAATGAGTATGTTCTTATCAGACCCTTCTTGTGCGGCTTCCGCTACTTTTTCAAGAAGCCTGCTGTCCTTTTCGATGTTCTTGCAGCCTTCAACAGCGACGGGTATATCCACAGCCTCAAGGACTTTTTTTACGAGATCTACACATTCTTCGATTGATTTGTCTCCATTGTTCGGGTTTGCGCTGTCGAGGCATAATACGAGAAAATCCGCACCGGGCATGTTTGCGGCAAGCTTTGCCATTTCGATAACATTTTCTGCTCCGGCATAAAACTTTTCAATACCGGGAACTCCTTTAATATATCCCATATCGGATATAGCAACACCTATTTTCGGGCGATGCTCTATCGGCGCGTCGAATGTGTAAAGCGGTAAGACATTCTCTCCGCCGAATGCGATAGCTTTGTCACCAATACCGATTGTAAGGGTATTGATACTACTTGGAAACACCTGCGCTTCGTTTTTGTATGCCATATAATGTGACCTCCGTATTTTAAATTACAAATGATAAGTGATAAATAGACTGAAAAATATGCTCTCTTTGAGAAGGCGGGTAACGTGAAACACTGCGAGTGTCATGATAAATAACATATAATTAATACAGAATATTGAACGCAATGTGAATTATACCCGATTTATACAAATTCATCAAGCAATATTGCACAATTTTCTTGCATTTTTAATGCTTGTATAGTAAAGTTCTAAGTGGAATGATTATTTGTTAGTCATTCATCTTTATAACTGGTCATTTGTCATTTATCATTTATTTTTGTCATTTATCATTTATTATTTGTCATTTTTATTAGGGGGACATTAAGTGCCGAAAATCATAGCGGTCGCCGGGAAGGGCGGTACGGGTAAGACTACACTTTGCGGTTTGATTATCAAACATCTTGCAAGTATAGAAAAAGGTCAGGTTCTGGCAGTCGATGCCGACCCGAACTCCAACTTAAACGAAGTTCTCGGAGTTCAGGCACCGGAAACACTCGGCGATATCCGTGAAATAGTGCTTAAAAACACTTCGGGCGAGAGCAGACCCGGCGGCATGACTAAGCAGGAATACATGGACTTTATGTTCGGTGATGCTCTTGCAGAGGAAGACGACTTTGACTTACTTGTCATGGGCAGAACACAGGGTGAGGGCTGCTACTGCTTTATTAACGGCATTTTAAGAGGTCAAATCGATAAATATGCCGGCACATACTCACATATTGTCATAGATAACGAAGCAGGGCTTGAACACATAAGCCGCGGCACTCTTCCAAAAGTCGATACTCTTATTCTCGTCAGCGACTGTTCACGCCGGGGGATTCAGGCCGCGGGACGCGCTGCCATTTTAGTCGAAGATCTTAAGCTGAAACCCGAAACATTAAAGCTTGTAATAAACCGTGCACCAAACGGCGAGCTTGCCGAAGGCGTGCTTGAAGAAGTAAAAGCACAAAATCTCGATTTACTCGGAATCATCCCGCAGGACGAGAACATTTACCGCTACGATTCGGAAGGAAAACCAACTGTAGACGTACCGGAAGATAGCCCGATTAAGGTGGCGGTTAAGAAAATCCTAAAAGAAATAAATTTAACATAATTAAACGGAGGAATAGAAATGGCTTCATTATTTGATCTTATCTATGGCGGCTCCAATGCTGTTGCAGGGCTTGTTGAAGGTGCGGTAAACGATGCTATTGCAACACATGGCGAAGGAAAGAAGTTAAGTTTCCCCGATACTGCGTATTTTTATCCGACAATTTACGCGGCAACAGGCTTGAAGGTTCAAAAGCTTGGGGATCTTGTCCCTTGCGTCGGTGTGCTAAAAAGCTTGATAACAAACAAAGAGGAGCTTGGCGATGCACTTAACGCCGGGCTGGCAACTGCTGTCGGAGCAGAAATTCTTGAAGGATTGGCATATATCGACGCTAATCCCTATGCCGACGGGCCGGGGATTGGCTTTGTTCCCGACTCCGTAATCCGTTCGCTCGGCGTCCCGCTTGTAACCGGTGATATCCCGGGTGTTGCTGTCGTAATCGGAAAGGCAAGTGACCCGCAGGATCTTGCGGATGTTGTTTCTGACTATCAGGTAAAAGGTCTCCTGACTTTTCTCATCGGTGATGTTATAGATCAGGCTATCGAAACCGGAGTCAAAATGGGTCTCGATTACCGCGTAATTCCGCTCGGTCATGGTATAACAGCAGTTATCCATGTCGTGACCATCGCAATCAGAGCAGCACTAATTTTCGGCGGTCTTCAACCAAGCGACCTTCCGGGGCTTCTTGCTTATACAAAAGAGCGCGTACCGGCATTTGTTAACGTATTCGGCGCACCGGACGAAGTTGCCGTAGCCGCAGGTGCAGGTGCTATCGCACTCGGCTTCCCTGTCATTGCAGATGTCGACCTCGGAGATCTCCAAGTACCCGGCGCGCTTGTTTCCGTTACCGACCATTCGGAAATAGTTTCCCGTTCTCTGGAGCTTCGCAATATAAAAGTAAAAGCAAAAGCAATCACCATTTGCACAGGCTATGCGTCAGCGTTCGAAGGTGAGATTATCAGAAAAGGCGATATGCATGCAGAGTTCTACTCAGGTAATAACCCGACATGTGAGCTTGTAGTTTCATGTGATTTAGCAGAGATTGAAGGCGATTCTATTGTCATTGACGGTCCCGATATTGACGGACGACGTGAGCCTGTTGAACTGCCGCTCGGAGTTTTTGTGGAGGTGGCGGGAGCGAAGATGCACACTGACTTTGAGCCTGTTATTGAGCGAAAAATCCACCACTGGTTTAACTATATCGGCGGAGTAATGCACACGGGACAACGCAATATGTTCCGGTTAAGAATCAGCAAGTATGCCTTTGATAAAGGACTGCGGCTGCGTGACCTTGCGGAGGTTTTACATCACGAGGTCATGGACGAGTTCGGTACGGTTGTAGACAAATGTAAAGTAACACTTATCACGGATAAGGCAAAAGTTGAGCAATTGCTTGAAGCACAGGCAATGCCGCGTTACAGAGCACGCGATGACAGGCTTGCTTCCATGACAGATGAAAGTGTCGATACATTTTACACATGTGTTCTCTGTCAATCCTTTGCACCCGCACATGCATGCGTAGTAACACCGGAACGCCTCGGTCTTTGCGGTGCCGTGTCGTGGCTCGATGCAAGAGCAACTAAAGAACTGACGCCTCACGGACCGTGCCAGCCAATTGAAAAAATCGGCTGCATGAACGAACGCACCGGCTCATATACGGAAGTCAACAAAATCGTTAAAGAAGCAACGAGAGGTGCGGTTGAGCGTGTCACTCTCTACTCGCTTATCGAAGACCCGATGACAAGCTGCGGCTGCTTCGAGTGTATATGCGGCATTATTCCGGAAGCAAGAGGCGTTGAAGTGGTAAACCGTGAATATTCGGGCATTACCCCGTCCGGAATGACATTCGGCGAGCTTGCTTCACTAACAGGCGGCGGCGTACAAACTCCGGGCTTCATGGGTCACGGCCGCCACTTTATCGCATCGAAGAAGTTTGTGTCTGCAGAGGGCGGAATCGAACGTATCGTATGGATGCCAAAGGAACTTAAAGATGATGTCGCCGACCGTTTGAACAAGACTGCAAAAGAATTATGCGGCATCGATAACTTCACTGACATGATCTGCGATGAAACAATTGCAACGGATTCGGACGCAGTGGTAGAGTTTTTGAAATCCAAAAACCATCCTGCACTTGCGATGTCTGAACTTGAGTTTTAATGTATAAAGTTGTTTTTAAAATTGAGGGCGGCGAAGATGTAACAGTCTTCGCCGTCGGCGGAGTCAGTGTCCTGGAGCTTGCGCGAATGGCAAACGTGCCGATTGATGCGCCTTGCTCCGGCAAAGGAACATGCGGAAAATGCCGCGTCAGAGTCGAGGACGGGGGGACGGTCGCAACACAGGGGGACGGTTCTCTTGTGCTCTCATGTTCGACAAGGCATTTGAGTGAAAACGAACTCGCTGACGGCTGGCGGCTCGCTTGTGAGATAACTATCTGCAGTGATGCTGTATTTTATGTGCCGGATAGCGCATCCAGCTATATAGGTAAAATCACGACTGAGGTTCGGGGGACACACAAGACAGGGGGACGGTTCATCTGTCTTGACAAAAATAGCTCACGCCATCAAAGTGATGGTGCGAACAAGACAGATGAACCGTCCCCTTGTCTTGCATTCGGTATTGCAATAGATATCGGCACTACAACCGTTTCTGCTTTACTTGTTGAAATAGGTGAAACCGTCGAGGTTCTTGCCAAAGCAACCACCGGCAATGCACAGATCCGCTATGGCGCGGATGTTATCAATCGCATTATAGAGCAGCAAAAGCCGGGCGGAATACAAAAAATGCAAGATGCAATCGTAAAAGATACACTTATCCCGCTCATCGATAATCTTTGCACGGCAACCGGGGTATCCCGTGAGAAAATTAAGCGTTTAACCATTGCTGCAAATACAACCATGAACCATCTTCTTCTTGGCGTTGATGCTAATTCTATTCGGATAGAACCATATGAACCGGCGTTTCTTGAGTTTGAAATTATGAATCCGTCAAGTATCGGTATCAATCTTGCACCGGATGCGGAAATGTTGATTGCTCCGAACGTAGGCAGCTATGTTGGAGGTGATATAACGGCAGGTGTCTTGGGAACAGGTGCTCCCACCGGGTGGCAGATGTGGCCGGCTTACGGTGATGTTTCCGAAAGTGATGAACAACCACCCAAGATGTCCCTGCTTATTGACCTCGGCACAAACGGCGAAATCGTTCTCAGTAACAGAGAATTTATGATGACGTGTGCATGCTCGGCAGGTCCTGCTTTCGAAGGCGGCGACATAAGCTGCGGTATGAGAGCAACTACCGGAGCAATCGAAGCTTGTACAATCGACAAGAGTACTTTTGAGCCGACGTTAAGAGTTATCGGCGGCGCGAAGCCTTTGGGGCTTTGCGGCTCCGGACTGATTGATGTTGTCGCGGAACTGTTCCGCGTCGGAGCGATTGACGGCAAGGGCAGGTTTGTTGGAAGACACGGGGACGGTCCTCTTTTGTCCCCCCATACGGATGAACACAAGAGAACCGTCCCCATGTCTTCCAGAATCCGTCACGATGAGTACGGAGCAGGCAGTTATGTCTTGGCATTCGCTGCCGATTCCGCAACCGGTGATGATATTACATTGACCGAAACGGATATAGACAATTTCATACGAGCCAAGGGTGCGATATTCTCGGGCATAATATCGTTATTATCTCCGCTCGGCTTTACTCCGGCAGATATCGATGATGTCTTTGTCGCCGGCGGCATAGGCAGTGGTATCAATATAAAAAGCGCAATAAGTATAGGGATGCTCCCCGATTTACCTAAAGAGAAATACAGATACTTAGGAAATACAGCTCTGGACGGCGCATTCGCAATGCTTTTACCTCAATACGGCAAACAGGTTCCGGAGGAGCTAAAAGATATAGCAAGCAACATGACATATATTGACCTTAGCGGTCAGCCGGGCTATATGGACGAATTCATCGCCGCATGCTTCCTACCGCACACGGATGAGACATTGTTTCCGAGTTTGAGTGAATAACTTATGTTACTCTGTTCGTCATTGCGGCCTCCGAGCCTTTGGGTTGCGTAAATGCCCAAAAATACCTGCAATGACGACAGATTTTATGAATTGAGGTGACATATGGAAGATAAAAAAAAGAATTGGGACATTTCATTTGAGATGCATGTGGAAAAATACAGTGAGATTGACCCTGTTGAAGCAGCAAAACGCACCAATATTGAGTTTGATTCGGAGTTGTCAAGATTTATACTTAACATACTGGGTTTTAAGCTCTATGCAGAATGGCCTGTGTTTAAGCTGATACCCGCTAATGACAATAACAAAACCTGCCCGAAAGCACTATATGATTTTGAAATGCAAGTCCTCGCAATGCGGGTTCTGTACCTTGGCTCCCATGCCCCGCCTACCGGCATCTTTAAGGCATACCGCGAGCTGCCGTGGGGTACTGTATATGATGATAATTTCAACGGGCGATGCATAAAACGTTTTGCGTTTGGTTTTGGATTTAAGCCGGAAGTATTTGCCAAATCCGCAGAGCAACTGGATGGCAAGAAGGTGGATTTCGGAGATGTCGCATATGACTTCCCATTTCTTGGTGATGTTACAGTCAGACTAATATTGTGGAAGCCTGATGACGAGTTCCCGCCCTCGGCACAAATACTGTTTTCCGATAACTGCGTAATAATGTACAACGCCGAAGACCTTGCAGCCGTCGGCGATGTAATAATTAGTGCACTAAAGGAGATTTCTTAGCGTATTGTTGACTTCGTTTTGAGAGTTATGGATTTCTGAAACCGTGCAAATATAATTTAGTCACTTTTCAGTTTCTTTGAATGGAATACTACACCGAAAACAGCACCGCAAAGCCCGCCAATTATATGTGAAATACGAGAAACATTATCCGCGGTGAACAGCCCTTGTATAACTTCGTTACCGATATACAGTATTGCAACAAGCAGCACTGTTATCGGTAATCGCCCTTGCCTTATGTTCGTAAATGACGCCATGAGTATCAGCATAAAAACGATTCCGCTGGCACCTACTAATACCACACCCGGAAAGAAAATTACTTTTACAAGCCCTGTAACCAACGCTGTTATTGCAGTAATTAGCACAAGGCGTCCGCTGCCGTATTTTTCCTCGACCATCGGTCCTATGGCAAGTATCATCATGAAATTGCCAACATAATGAGCAATGTCTGCATGAACCAGCACATGTGTAAACAAGCGAACATACTGCATCGGGTCAATAAATGATGTTCTCCGCGCACCAAGGAGCATGACTATATTAACTATTCTATCAGGTATGATCATGTCAATTACCAAAACCGCCAAAGCGATAATGGTCAGCCAAAGTATCACGGGTGAATTTAAGTCTATAGCGAAATTTCTCTTCTTCATTACTTAAACTCCGGGAGCGGGGGCATTGTGCTTAAAGTCTTTTTATACTTTTTAATATCTTTATCATTGATTTTGATATACCTCTTGATTACCCGCTTTCCTCTGTTGGTTGTTGTAACCGTTTCCCGGTTGTGTTCGTTGTCCTTTTCGAGACTGTCAATATATCCTTGCAGCCTTAACTGCTCGGCATATGTTTCGCAATATTCCTTGTACCGAGCTTCTTTTTCCTGTTTCATTTGAGCATAATCCACCGTAATAACCTCCCGGGTTTTTATTTGTCTTTATTACTTGAAATTCTAGCATTTCTCTAATCATTTGTCTATAATTTCGTTTACTTATGCTTGCTTTTTTCATTTTTGTATGCTAACATTCAAAGGCAATGCGGCCCAGTAGTTCAGTTGGTTAGAACGCCAGCCTGTCACGCTGGAGGCCGACGGTTCGAGTCCGTTCTGGGTCGCCATAGTCTCTCCCCAATCTGCTTCCGTAGCTCAGTGGTAGTAGCACTCCCTTGGTAATTCCAATTTGAGCATATCATCCTGTGTCATCTAATTTCATGGAGTCCAAAAAGCCTGTATTTATGCGGTTTTTCGGGACTGTATATTTCAAGCAGTATCATCCGGTACCATCTAGTTTCATCCCCGTTGTGGGCAAAATTGTGGGCAAAAATCATGCCCGAAAATAAGGCTCGCTTCCGTAGCTCAGTCGGTAGAGCACCCCCTTGGTAATGAGGTAGTGAGATGCCATAAAATTTCATAACGCGCTTTCGTAGCTCAGTCGGCAGAGCACCCCCTTGGTAATGAGGTAGTGAGATGCCATAAAATTTCATAACGCGCTTTCGTAGCTCAGTCGGCAGAGCACCCCCTTGGTAAGGGGGAGGTCGGCGGTTCAAGTCCGCTCGAAAGCTCCAAACCCTTGGGATTAGCGGCTTTTGCGATTTAGTAATTCGCAGAGGTCGCTTTTTTTCAGCTAATTTTTTGCTTTTTTCCGGTGAGTTTTCACCCTCTTAACCATGTGCTAATTTTCTTAGTAAATCTTCTCAGCTAATTTTCCAGCTAATTTTTATTTCTCTGCACTGCTATGCCGGAACTGCACTATTCTGTAATAACTGCATGATTTGCTGTGCCATGAGCGGATTGTTAAGCAGTGTTTCAACTATATAAGTTGCATCGTTTGATTGCGGTTGGCTCTGGTTACTGTTTGCGTTTGAG
>Ga0123353_10004405_pt1 | contig 18124 bp, 14 predicted proteins | sample TergutLab28metaG_3_FD_92763 | JGI IMG/M metagenome (GOLD analysis project Ga0123353, IMG submission 92763) | Labiotermes labralis P3 segment gut microbial communities from Petit-Saut dam, French Guiana - Lab288 P3 | ecosystem: Host-associated > Arthropoda: Insects > Digestive system > Gut ... | reverse complement strand
TCATCCCCGGGGACGGCTGCGCGGCCGCGTACGTCGCGGCATCCGACGAGTCGCCGATCCTGGGCATCGAGGTCGCCAACCACGGCGAGTACACACCGGACTGTGGGCTCGCGCTGCACGACGGACGCAAGTACTGGGAAGCAGGGGTCAGCCAGATGCACGTCGGGTTCACACCCGACAAGGTCATGGACATCGTCGAGCGAGGCAACCGGCTGGTGCCCGAGGTGGTCAACCGGCTCTGCGAACAGCTGGACCTCAAGACCGACGACCTGGATCTGCTGATCACCAACCAGCCCAACCGGATGTTCCTGAAGCAGTGGCAGGAGCGGCTCTCCATCGGCCCCGACCGCCATCTGGACACCTTCGACCGGTTCGGGAACCTCTTCGGCGCGGCCGTCCCCATCACCCTCGACCACGGGATTCGCGAGGGCCGGGTCAAGGACGGCAGCCTGCTCATGCTGGCGGGCTTCGCCCACGCCGGGGACTTCGCCGGAGCCGCCGCAGTGCGCTGGCGGGCGGGAGGCGCACGAGGGTGACCGGGGCGAGGGCGGACCGCTCGCCCCGCCCTCGCCCCGGACTCACACCAGCTCACGCGACTCACGAGGAGAGTCCATGCCCCGCCCAAGAGCCGTCATCATCGGCGCCGGCATCGGCGGCCTCACCACCGCCCTCGCCTTGCACCGACGCGGCTGGCACACCACCGTTCTGGAACGCGCCGCCACGCTGAACCCGGTCGGCGCCGCCCTGATCCTTTCCCCCAACGCCCAGCGCGCACTCGCCGCGCTCGGCCTGGGGGACGAGGTCGCCGCTCTCGCGGCGTGGCAGGGCGACGGCTTGATGTGCGATCCGCTGGGCCGCCCCCTGCACCGCTCGAACGGCTCGGCCATCGCCGCACGGTTCGGGGCCCCCCTGGTCGCCCTGCGCCGCAGCGATCTGGTCGATCTGATCGTCGAGCGACTGCCTGACGGCATCCTGCACACCGGTGAGGCGGCGTTCCTCACGGACGCGGGCACGGCGGGACGCCAGGCTCACGTCAGCACCTCGCAGGCGATGTACAAGGCGGATCTCGTCATCGCCGCCGATGGTGTCGACTCGGCGACGCGTGCCACCCTGTTTCCCGACTCCCCCGGCCCCGTCTACGGTGGCTGGACCATCTGGTGCATCCTCGTCCCCAGGCCCGGACCCGACTTCGTCCCGCACGCATCCTGGGGCGCCGGCCTGGTGTGGGTGAGCCTGGTCCGGGATCCGGACAACGTGTTCGTCTACGCCTGTGCCGCGACCGAGGAGGGCGGCCGTTCACCCGGCGGCGAGAGGGCCGAACTGGTCAGGCGGTTCGGTCGCTGGCACGAGCCCGTGCCGACCCTGGTCGAAGCGGTCGGCGAGGACGAGATCCTGCGTCACGACGTGTACCACATGGCCGAGCCACTGGCGTCGTTCCATCGAGGCCGCACCGCGCTTCTCGGTGACGCCGCACACGCCATGGTGCCGACGCTGGGCCAGGGCGCCGGCATGGCGATCGAGGACGGTGTGGTCCTCGCCCATCACGCGACACCGGCCACGGACCCGCTGTCCGCCCTCGCCGCATACGACCGTGACCGCAGGCCCCGCACCACCGCCATGGCGCGCCGCGCGGAACGCGTCCTGAAGCTTACGTCGCTGCGTTCTGCTGCGGCTGTCGCGCTCCGCGACGCGGTGTTCAAAGCGGCCTCACAATCCTTTCCCAGCCTGCTTCTTCGCGGATTCGACCACATGGCCGACTGGCACCCGCCGACCACGAAGTCCGCGGTGGCCCTACCACCACCCCAAGACCCGGACGGCCCCCGGGCCGCCCGTTAACCCCGCATATCACCTACCAAAGGGGAATGATCATGCGTCAGTTCGTCAAGATCAGCACCGTCGCCGCCGCCTCGCTGCTCCTCGGCGGCGCCGCTCTCGCCGCTCCGGCGAGCGCCGTCCCGACCGCCGCGACGCAGACCGCAACGGCCTCGTACGACTGCGGCAGCTACGGCGTCACCACTTTGTCGATCGAGGCCTCGGCCGCGGGCGGTGTCGGCTCCGTCAAGGTGTCCACCAGCGGCGGCCTGGCCCCGGTGGACATTCCGGCGAACTCCATCACCGCCACGTTACGTCTGCAGAACGCCGGCGGCGGCACGGTGGCCTTCACCGGCACCGCCAACGACGCAGCGGCGGCCGGACAGCCCGTGACCGTAGGCCCGTTGACCAGCGCCGTGGTCGCGGGTGACAGCCTCGACTCCTACATCCCGGCCGCGGGTTCGTCCGACTACTCCCTGAGCCTCGACATCATGGGCGCGCAGAACACCTGCAAGGCGGTCACGAAGCAGACTCCCGGCCCGTTCGGCTTCTGACGGAGCTGACCACCCGACGCTGAACGCGCCTTTCAGGGCCTGGCTGTGCGCACAGTCAGGCCCGCTCGGTTGCCCGCCCGGCTCCCGTACCCGCGAAGTGCACCACGACCTGGGACGTGTCCGCGGCCGGACGGGCCAGCGCGGCCAGGCAGTCGGCGCCGACCGCCACCTCGGCCACCGTCCAGCGCTCTGGACCGTCGCTCCCCGCACGCTCCACGACCGCGCGCTCCTGCTCCGGCCGCACCGCCACCTCTGCCAGATCCGTCCCGAGCCCGATGCCCCACGCCTTGACCACCGCCTCCTTCCGCACCCAGCAGCGCATCAGGGCGTCGTCCCGCTCCGTGCCCTGACGGGTGGCGGCGACATGGGCCCGCTCCTCGGCGTTGAGGCCCCGGCGGAGCACCGCCGGCACCTCGGGGGCGCGGCGCCGTTCGATGTCCACGCCGACCGGCACTGCGTACGAGAGCGCGAGCATCCACCACTCCCCCGAGCGTGACACACTCGTCTGCCAGGCGGATCGCGGCTCCCGAAGGTACGGGGGGCCGTGCCGGTCGCTTCCACACCCCGGGCAGACCCCGACCTCCCACACCACCTCGGCCGGCGCCACATCGTGCCACCGCGCGACCGTACGCCGGATCGCGGCGCGAGCCCCCGCGTACCGGTTACGCGCCACAACATCCTGGAATGCCTCTGCTCGGCGCATTTCCCGATCGTCGAGGAGCGCCACATCCTGGTCCTCGACCGTGTCGGGGACCAGGCCGACCCAGATGTGGACGCCCCCGCGCCCGGCGTCGGTCACCCGCCGGCCTTCTGCATGGCGCGCACGACGTGAACCCGGGAATCACACCCCAGCTTCTGCATGACCGCGCGCAGATGATTGGTCACGGTCCACTCGGAGATCCCGAGCCGCCGGCCGATCTGGCGGTTGGTCATCCCTTCCGCGACGAGCAGCGCGACCTCGTGCTGCCGTGGAGTGAGGCCATGCCAGATCGCGGACTCGGCCCGCACGGCCGGCTTCTCCTCCCCGGGGGCCGGCGCGAACAGACCAGCGACCAGCGCGTCGTGCAGCGAGACCTGCCGCGCCCTCAGCCGCAGCCTGCGCAACACGGCGGGGTCGACGCTCCCGTGCAGCCGGTCGGCCACCTCCCGCAGCGCCGCATCCTCCTCGGTGACCAGCGCGTACCGTCGGCGCAGGTCTTCGGCGTAGAGCAGGATCCGGGCCAGCTCCTCCTGGTGCTCCTCGCTCCCCGGCCCCGCGCTGACGAGCACCATCGTCTCCAGGGCCTCGGCGGCTTCGGCGGGGCCGGTCTCCCGCACGAGCAACCGGATCGCCTCGCGTGCGCTCTGGTACGCCGCCGGGGCCTGGCCGAGAAGCCGCCGGACCCGGGCGAGCGAGGTGAGCAGGGTCGCGTGGACCAGGACCGGAGACCGGGGAGCTCGCCAGAAGTCGTCCGCATCGCCCGGCGGTTCCTCGGCCGAGAAGTCCAGTTCGGCCAGGGCCCGCAGGATCGGCCGCTCCGCGTCCGGGTCGCCGTGCGCAGCTCGCAGGAGCGACTGTGCCCGGCGGGTCAGGGCCGCTCCGTACAGGTCCCCGGCCGTGTCGAGCTCCTCGATCGCGGAGTCGAGCAGGGCGGAGGCTGCCGCCGACTCTCCCTGGCGGCGGAGGAGTTCACCGGTCAGCGCGGACACCCGCGCACGTACACCGGGGATCCTCTCGGCGGCGACGGTCGCCCGGTCGAGCGCGGCCCGCGCCTGCTGGTGCTCACCCCGGCCGAGGGCCCAGCGGGCAACGGCCATCAACGCCTCGGCGGGCAGGGCCCCTTCGGCGCATTCGGCGGCCGACTCCGCCATCTCGTCCGCCGCGTCAAGGGCCAGGCCGTGGCCGAGCAGCGGGCCTTGCAGAGCGATCAGTAGGCGCAGCGCCTGTTCATGGTCGCCGCGCGAGCGCAGGTGGCGGACGGCTTGGCGCAGGTCGGGCAGGTGAGCCTCGACGGCCGCGAGAAGCCGCCCCGCGTTCCGCCCTCCGCGCAGCACGTCGGCGACGGCTGCGACACAGTACTCCGCGTGCCGGTCGAGTGCCCCGCGCAGCGCGTCGGGGTCGCGGGCCAGGTCCTGGTAGTAGTGGGCGCGTGCCAGGCGGGGCAGCCTGAACTCCGGCTCCCCGTCCGGGCCGCGACCGCACAGCAGCAGGCTCTGGCGGACCAGGGACTCGATGCCTGCCACGGAGTCGGCCCGGCTCGGGCCGGCCGCCCCGCGTACCTGTGCCAGGCCGACCGGCCGCTCGAACACGGCGAGCGTGCACAGAAGTTCCCGGTCCGCGACGCTCAGCTCCGGCAGCGCCCAGCCGAGTGCGCTGCCGATGCTGTCGTGCCGGGCGGAGGCGTCCCGCAACCTGCGCCCGCTGATCGGTTCGCCCCTGTTCAACCGCTCGAGTACAGCCTGGGGGCCCTCGGTGCCGACGGCTTCGGCTGCCAGCTCGATGGCCAGCGGAATCCCGTCGAGCTGCCGGCACAGATCCGTCGCCGCCGACTGACCCGACGTGCTGTCGAGTCCGACCCGGTGGCGGGGGCTCACCTGGTCGGTGAAGAGCTCCTCGGCCGGCGACCCGGCACCCGTGGGAAGCGGCTCCACCACGAGGACGTGCTCGGCCCGGATGTCGAGGGACACCCGGCTCGTGACCAGCAGCCGCAACCGCGGGCAGGCCCTGAGCAGAGCCGCGATGTCCAGTGCGACACCAGCCGCGACCGGATCACAGTTGTCCAGTACGAGCAAGGTCCGCCGGTGACCGATCCGTACCGCGGCGTCCCGTGCCGTGTCGGCGCCGACACTCGCCCAAAGGGCCTCGGCATCGGCCGCTTCGGCGAGATCCGTCCAGATGACGGTGTCGGCTTCGGGCCGCATCCACGCGGTCAGCGCGGCGTGGGCAAGATGACTCTTACCCACTCCGGCGGGCCCGGTCAGCGTGATGAGTCGCTCGTGCGGCTGTGTCAACAGGTCGCTGAGCAGCGCAAGTTCCTCGTCCCGGCCACGCAGTCTGCTGAATCCCTGCCCCAGGAGGTGGTCGACGGCCAGTGCCGGCATCGCGGGCATGTCGCTTCCGGCCCTGGCAGGGATCACGACTTCGAATTCCCTCTGCGGCGCAAACATTTCGTCCCTCCTCATGTGATTCGGCACAGGTACCCCGAAGCGGCGGCGGGCCTTCGTCTCAGGCCCGGCTCCCCACGGTCCGCCCGCTCCTCCCGGAGCCCTCGGCGCTCGCGGCGCTCTCGGAAGCTGCCCGCGTCGGGGCGGTCTCCTCGCTCTCCATACGGTCGAGGCGCAATGCTTGGTGCAGTCGCCGCAGCATGGAGGGCGCCCACCAGTTGGCGCTGCCGAGGAGGGTCATCAGGGCGGGTACCAGCAGCGCCCGGACGACTGTGGCGTCGACGATGACCGCGAACGCGGTGCCCAGCCCGAGTTCCTTGACGAAGACGAGCCGCGACAGCGCGAGCGCGCCGACCGCCACGCAGAACAGCAGTGCGGCCGAGGTGACGATGCGTCCGGTTCGGGCCAAGCCTTCGGCCACCGCCGTACGATCGTCGAGGCCGGCCGCCCTCGCCTCCTTGATCCGACCGAGCAGGAAGACGTTGTAGTCGGTGGAGAGGCCGAAGGCGAGTGCGAAGACCAGGACGGGCGTGGTGGTCTCGATGCCGTTCTGCGAAGCGAAGCCGAGATGGCCGCCCTGGAAGACCCAGACCAGGAAACCGAGTGCGGCCCCGGTGGACAGGGTGTTCATCAGCAGCGCCTTGAGCGGCAGGACCACCGAGCCGGTGAACGCGAAGAGCAGCAGCAGGGTCACCAGGGCGAGTGCACCGATGGCCAGCGGCAGCCGGGCGCGGATGCCGTCCTTCTGCGAGAGGAAGTCGGCGGTCTGCCCGGTGAACCTGACCCGCACAGGGGCGTCGAGTGACCTGACCCGGCCGGCAGCGTCCTTGGCCGTCGTACCGAGCGGCGCCCCCTTCAAAACGGCGTCGATCTCGATGTGCCCGGCGTCGAGCCGCACCGGCTTCGCCACTCCTGCGACGCCGGGCACCCGGGCCACCTTGCGCGCGTACGCGGCCAGTCGGCCGGCGTCGGAGGTGTCGGCGACGATACGCAGCGGCGAGGAGGCGGGCTTGGCGAAGTCCTTCTCCAGGGCCGCCGAGACCTTCCCCGCACTGATGCTGGTGGGCAGCGCCGAGGCGTCCGCCCCGGTGAAGCGGATGCCGAGCACCGGCGCGGCGAGCGCCAGGAGTACCGCGGTGGCGGCGACGGCGACGACGACGGGCCTGCGCATCACCGTCTGCGCGATCCGGCGCCAGCGCCGGATCGCGGGATCGTCGTCCTTGGCGGCGCGTCGCCAGCGGTGCAGGGAAAGGGAGTTGACCCGAGTACCGAGGAGCGCGAGCACCGCGGGCAGGCCGAGGAGCGCGAAAGCTACGGCCGCGAGCGACGTGATCACGCCCGCCAGGCCCATGGAGCGCAGATACGGCTGCGGGAAGACGAGAAGAGCCGCGAGCGCGGAGGCGACCGTGAGGCCGCTGAACAGCACCGTCCGGCCGGCGGTCGCCATGGTGCGGCGCAGCGCGAGCACCTCCGTGCCGTGCTGTTCGAGCTCGTCCCGATACCGGGAGACGATCAACAGACCGAAGTCGACGGCCAGTCCGAGCGCGAGCGCGAAGGCGAGGTTGAGCGCACCCGTGGAGACATTGCCGAAGAGGGTGGCCACACGCAGGCCCGCGAGGGTGAGGAGCAGTGTGAACACGGCGCCAAGGACCGGCATCAGCGCTGCGACCAGACCGCGGAAGACCAGGAAGAGCAACAGCAGGACGACCGGCAGGGCAAGCCCCTCGGCCATCGACAGGTCCTTCGTGGTGACCTCACCGACCTGGACCATGCCGATGGTCGTCCCGCCGAGGTGAGCGTGGCCGCGCAGCGCGGGGTCCGCGTCGATCGCCTTTTGCAGCGCCTTCTCGGCTTCCTTGGTCTCCTTGTCCTTCATCGGCCGGACCGCGCCGACCAGGACGGTGCTGTGGGCGTCCTTGGAGATCAGCGTCGGGTCGCCGGCCGACCGGTAGTCCACGACTCGCTGCACCTCGGGCCGCCCCTTCAGGAGCGCGATCCCGGCGGCCACGGCCTTGGGCTGCGGCCCGCTGAGGGTGAGGGTGTCGTCGGTGCGCACAAGGAGCGCGTACCCCTGCTGGGGGTCGATGCCGGTGGCGTCCTGAATCACCTTGCGGGCCGCGGTGTGCGAACCCGTCGGGTCGTCGTAGTCGGCGAGGCCGTTGGTCACCTTGGACTGCACCGTGCCGCCGAAGACGGCCGCGAGCACGGCGCATCCGATGGCCAGGTACAGGGCCAGTCTCCGCCTCGTGTGGAGGACGGAGCCCAAGGCAGAGAACATGCGAGATCACCTTTGAGGTCTTTGGGGTTTACGGCAGCGATCGGCAAGGGTTGAGGAAGAGGAGGGCGGAGGCCGGTGCGGGGGAGGTCCCGGCCTCCGCCGGTTTCGGGGCCAGGATCAGGCGGCCGGGGGTGCCACGTAGCTCAGCGCGTTGTAGATGGTCCGCCGGGGATCGGTGATCGCCCTGCGGCCGTGCATCACCCGGGTGTTGTCGATGAGGGCCACGTCCGCGTCGGCCCAGTCGATGTCCTCGGTGAGGGCCTCGGTGGTCCGGCTGACCTCGGCGAGCAGCTCCTCGGGCAGCGCGCTGCCGTCCGCGAAAGTGATCCGCGGCTTCTCGTAGTTGAAGGACGGCCCGAGAATGCTGTTGGCGAAGGAAATCCGCTCGCCGAACAGGGTCGGCCCCGCCGCCGCGGTACGGAAGGAGTAGCGCACTCCGCCGTCTGCCTCGGGCATCACCTCGGTTCCGGGCATCGACTCGGCCAGCTGGGCGAGCTCCTCGACGGCGATCTCCTCGGCGGGCTTGCCCAGCAGATGGTGGGCCATGGCACGCCACTGGGGCTCGGCGACGTAGCGGCTGTAGACGATGTCCTGTTGGAGGAAGGCCTTGCGCGTGGGCTCCGAGAGCTCCTCCCACACCCGATAGCCGTCGCAGACAGTGGTCTGCGAGCCGGACGAGGCGGCTCGCTCGCAGAAGAACCAGGTCAGATGGGAGCGGAAGGGGCTGTTGCCGTTCTCGGTGTGCAGCCCGACCTCCGCAAGGCCCGCGTCGACCTTCTGCGCCACCTCCGAGTAGAAGTCGCGCGCCGGGTCGAGGGTGGTGGAGGTGGAGGTGTTCTGCACCAGGGCGGTGAACGACGCCATGGTGGCGTCGAATCCGCGCAGCAGCAGGAAACCGGCCTCGGCCAGCAGGTCGAGCAGCTCCTTGGGCTCGATCCCGGCCGGCCCGCCCGCCCCGGCGGGCTCCACGAGCAGTCCGCTGCCGGTGCCGTAGGGAGCGGTTTTCAGGACCGTGGTCACGCGGGGACCTCCTTGGGTTCGGTACGGGTCAGCAGTGTGCGGACGACGTCCCTGCGGGGGCGTCCGGTCACGGTGAAGCAGGTGGTGTACTCGGGGTCGTCCTCCGCCATGAGGTGCACGGAGGTGACCCGTTCGACGTCGGACAGGCGACTGGCTCCGAACGTCGCGATCCGGCGACGGGCCTCCGCGCGGTCCACCCCGGTGTCGATCACGAACAGGCCGTGCACCTCGTCGAGGCCGTCCGCGACAATGGCGACCTCGCGCACGAAGCCGAGTTCGCGGTAGCGGGCCTCGACCCATTCGGGGGACAGATTGCGTCCGGCCGCCGTGATGAACAGGCTCTTCTTTCGACCGGTGATCTTCAGGTAACCGTCGTCGTCGATGGTGGCCAGGTCGCCGGTGTGCAGCCACCCGTGGTCGTCGATGACCACACTGGAGGGGTCCTCCTGGGTGTATCCGGCGAACAACGAGCTGCTCTTGATGAGCAGTTCGCCGTCCTGTGCCAGCTTCACCCGTACGTGGTCGAGCGGCCGCCCCACGGTGCCGAACCGGGACTGCCCGGGAAAGTTCCAGGCCACCACCGAGCTGTTCTCGCTCAGGCCGTACCCCTCGTACAGGGGGATCCCGAACGCCGCAAGACGCTCCAGCACCTCCCGGGGGACGGGCGCACCACCACACGCGATGAAGACCGGTGCGGTGTGCCCGAACAGCCGCTGCCTGCGCCGGGCGAGGTCCTCCCCGGGGTTCTGTTCGCACAGCGACAGCAGCAGGCCGGCGACGGTGGGGGGAACGACCATGGCGGTGGGCCGCGCCTGGCGAAGGAGCGACAGCATCCTCGGCCCCGCGTCGGCGACCGTGCCGATCAGCGGGGTCCCCGGCGGCAGGAAGGTGACGCTGCCGCCGTTGAGGAACGGCATGTACAGTCCGGCGACCTGCTCGATGAGCAGGCTCAACGGCACCACCGAGAGATAGCGGGTGAAGGCCTGGTCGTCGACGCGGCCGCTCAGGGAGGCGAGCAGCGCCTCGATTCCGTGCAGCCTGACCCGGACACCCTTGGGCATGGAGGTCGTGCCCGAGGTGTGCACCACCTTGACGACCAGGTCATCGGCGTCCTCGGCCGCCGCGATCTCGTCGGCGAGCCGATCGAGCGGGACGCTCCGTGCGGCCTCGAGCAGTCCCGGCAGGTCGATGGCGGTGACGGGGCAACCGGCGGGGAGGACGGAAGACGCCCCCGCCCAGCGGTCGAGCCACTCCTGGCCCCGCGCGTCGACCAGACAGAGGTCGGCCTCGGCGAGCAGCGAGGAGGCCTGTTCCGCGGTGAAGGCCGTGGGAACGGGAATCTCCACGGCCCGCGCGAACAAGGCAGCGAGGTCGGCGACGACCCACTGCGCGGAGTTCTCGGCGAGCAGTCCGACTCGCACGGGACGCCCTAGTTCGGCGCTGCGCCGACACAGGTCGACGGCGAGCACCCGGGCGGCGCCGATCAGCTGGCGATAAGTGTGGCGGGTGCCGGGGCTGCCGCCGGAGGAGAGGACTTCCACCATGACCGCGTCGCTCTCGGCGCGGGCGAGGAGTCCGGCCACGAGGGAGACGGTGCGCGGGATGACGTCATGCGACACGGGTCAGCTCCGTTCGGTTCTCGGAGAGCAGCCGGATGTCCACGGAGTCCAGCGCGTAGCGCCCCACCCCGGTGAGCAGCTGCTGGGAGTGTTCGGAAAGGCGCCCCCAGCGCACCGAGGGCCGCTGGTCGTAGAAGGTGCCCCAGTCGGCCAGCTCCTCGGCACCCAGACGCGTGCCGTCCGCTTCACACAACGGGTGGCTGATGAGGCCGAGGCGCTTCGCGAGGGCCGCGGACCTGTTGGTCATCGTCATGACGGCGTACGACCGGCCCAGACACGTCTGGATCAGGGGCATCGCCCGGTAGATCTCGGCGCCGGCCAGGTTCCTGATCGAGGCGACGCTGCCGAGCTGGAGCACCTGCTCCCTGCGCACCTCCTGACCGGCGGCAGCAGAGAGCACGTCCTGGATCGGTGCATCCAGGTAACGCTCGACGAAGACCGGGCCCTTCTCCACGAAGGAGATCCCGATGCAGGCCTCCACCTCGTCCCGGCCGTCGTCGTCTTGTCCCATGTAGGCGATGAACTGGTCCGGATCCGGCACCACCCGGGCTCCGAAATTCGTCATGAAAACCTTGCTCACCAGCGTCGCGGATTCCCGCCAGACCGGAGTCCCCCGCTGGGCGATCACTATCTTCACGTTCCGTACCCCCTCGTGAATGAACTTGACGTCGCCAGGGCGTTACCGGGCCGGCACGGTGTCGTACCGGCTCACCAGCGTGGCGAGCCGCTCCAGCAGCGCACTCTCCTGCGTGCGGACGAAGAAGTGCCCGCCGGGCATCGTCCGCAGCTCGGCCCCCTGGCTACCGTGCTCCGACCAGGCCGCCATCTTGTGAAGCGGCACCAGTCGGTCCCGGTCACCGACGAACAGGTGCAGCGGCACCCGTAGCAGTTCGATCTCGTCCTTCTTCATCGCCCCCGAGCAGAGTCCGAGGTCGTCCCGGACCAGCGGCATGAACTGCTGCCGGAACCGGCGCCGTTCAGCCAACTCGGGAGGGATACCGCCCAGTTCGGCCAGGCTCGCGCTCAACTTCTCGTCGTCCGCGGCCGGGTCCAGGATCCGGTTGGGTGGTATGTGCGGGGCACGATGGGAGCAGAGGACGAGCGCCCGCGGCAGCGTCGCCCCGCGCCGCTGCCTGGCCAGCGTCAGAGCGTGCGCGATGAACGCCCCCATACTGTGCCCGTACAGGACGTAGGGTCCTGAGAACGCCTCATCGAGTTGCTCGTCCATCTCCGTGACCAGCGCGTCGAGATCGGTGAACCGGGGTTCGTGGGCGCGCTCTTCACGGCCGGGCAACTGCACCGGACGCACCTGGACACGGGCTCCACGCTCGTCGAACTCCCGCTGCCACCCCGCATAGGCGGACGCGCCGCCACCCGCACACGGAAGACAGAAGAGATTCAGCCCCGCTGCGTCGGTGGGCGCCGGTTGCGGCAAATACGGTGTGGCCCTCATGGAGACCGAGGGTTCCATTCGAGCCGGTACCGGAGACAGTGAGCACATCCCGGCGCACCGGATGGATTTCTCTGCGACAGGATGTGACCGCTTCATACCCGACACAAGCGCCGCGGTCTCGCCGCCGCGCCACCCGGCACGACCCGAGTGCCCCCATCACACGGCAAAGGGGAATGGGGAGCGGGCACGAGCAGGGCATCGGCGGCTACGCAGTGAATTGTGAAGGTGAAGAACAGGAAAGCCTCACCCCTCGCTGGTGAACCCCTCACTTTCTCCGGATGCTTCCATGCGTGAGGATCCCTGTCCGTTGGAGCACCATTCCCGAGACCGCAAGGAATGAGCCAAATGATCGAGAGCATTGCCGGAGCGCTGACCCTGCCCGCCACCTCCGACGCGCTGCCCACCGCGCGCCCCGGGCTCATCGTGGACCACCTCGACTCGGGTGCCGACGACTCGGTCGCGCTGTTCACCTATTGCGCGCACGTGCCCGGCACCAGCCGTTCCGCGGCCGGTGAGGCCGCCCAGGCATGACGATCACCGGGGGGGAATCGTTGTTCGTCGAGTTCAAGAGCCATCTGCGCTGCGCGGTTGTCCCGGGGGAGGCGGCGTATCTGGTGTCGCACTCCGGGGTCACGGCACTGCGCGGGACACCGGCGGAGGTGCTCGCCCCACTGCTCGACGGGACCCGCACACCGGCGGCGATCGCCCACGCGGCGGCCTCGTCCCTGACCTCCGACGAGGTCGATGACGCCTTGCGGGTCCTCTCCGACGCCGGGCTGCTGCGCTTTCGACAGCAGCCCTGCCGAGCCCCGGCCGACCGGGCCGCCGAGGCCTACTGGGATCTCGCCGGCCTGGACGGAGCCCGTGCCGTCGAGCAGGCGGCCAAAGCGGCCGTGCGGATCGTGGCGCTGCCCGGGGTCGCCGAAGACGAGGTCCACGAAGCCTGTACGGTCGCGGGCCTGCGGATCACGGATTCCCTACAGGATGCCTGCCTCAGCATCGTCCTGTGCGACGACTACCTCTCCCCCGAGCTGGGCGATGTGGACGCCGCGCACCGGGCCGCGGCGCACCCCTGGCTCCTGGCGCGCCTGGGTAGCCCGGAGCCCTGGTTCGGGCCGGTGTTCCGCCCCGACGACGGCCCATGCTGGTCCTGCCTGGCTTCCCGCCTGCGCGGCCACCGGACCACCGAACTGCCCATACGGAGTGCGCTGCGCGTGGACGGTCCGGTGACCAGACCGGAGGCGGTCCTGCCCAGTGGGCGGGCCATGGCTGTACAGGCCGCAGCCCTTGAAGCGGTCAAGTGGGCGAGCGGGCTGCGCAGTCCGGCGCAGAGCACGGTGCGCACCCTCGACACGCTGACGTTGCAGACCGCTTCCCATCCCGTACCTCGTCTTCCGCAGTGCGCTGCCTGCGGTGCCCCTGGGCTCGTCGCCGAGCGCGCCTGGCGACGCCCCGAACTACGAAGCCGCCCGAAGTCCGGGGACGGCGGCGCCGGCCATCGCGCGCTGAGCACCGCGCACATGCTGGAGCGCTACGGTCATCTGGTCGGACCCGTCACCGGCGTGGTGAAGGAGATCCGCCGGGCCCCCGGCGCGCCCGACTTCACCCATACCTATCTGTCCGGCCGGAACCTCGCCATGGGGGCCGGCACCCTGTCCGGCCTGCGCGCCGGGCTTCGTTCACTGAGCGGCGGCAAGGGCCTGACCGCCGACGAGGCCAGGGTCAGCGCCCTGTGCGAAGCCGTCGAGCGCTACAGCGGCACCCGGCGCGGCGACGAGGCGGTGGTGCGCGACACCTTCCGCGGACTCGGCGACGTGGCCCTGCATCCCAACTCCTGCCAGCTGTACCACGAGAGACAGCTGGCCGACCGGTCCCGCTGGAACGCCTCCGGATCCCCCTTCACCCACGTGCCGGAACGGTTCGACGAGACCCGCCCCGTCGACTGGACCCCTCTGTGGTCCCTGGTCACGGGCGCACGACGGCTCCTTCCGACCAGCATGCTGTACTACCCCACTGACGCGGCGTACGCGCCCACGCCACTCCCCGACTCGAACGGGAACGCGGCGGGCAGCAGCTTCGAGGACGCCGTACTCCAGGGCTTCCTGGAACTGGTCGAACGTGACGCGGTGGCCCTGTGGTGGTACAACCGCACCCGCCAGCCGGGCATCGCCCTGGACTCCTTCGACGAGCCGTATATCGATCGTCTGCGCGAGGGTTACCGCAAGGAGAACCGCGAGGTCTGGGCGCTCGATCTCACCACGGACCTCGGCATCCCGGTGATCGCGGCCGTCTCCCGGCGGACGGACAAGCCGGCTCAGGACATCATCTTCGGCTTCGGCGCACACTTCGATCCCCGCCTCGCGCTGCGCCGGGCCCTGACGGAGATGGGGCAGCTCCTGCCCGCGGTGTCGGGGACGCGCCCGGACGGGTCGGCCTACGGCGTCCATCAGCCGGAGGCCCTGAACTGGTGGCAGCGGGAGACCGTGGCCGGCCAGCTCTACCTGGCCCCCGCACCGGAGGCGGCCCGCAGCACGCCCCGCTCCTGGGACTACGCGCCCAGCGACGATCTCAAGGACGACCTCCTGGCTGCCACCGGCCTGCTCGCGGCGCACGGGATGGATCTCCTGGTGCTCGACCAGACTCGCCCCGACATAGGTCTTCCGGTGGTGAAGGTCGTCGTCCCCGGACTCCGGCACTTCTGGGCGCGGTATGCGCCTGGGCGACTCTACGACGTTCCCGTCGCCCTGGGTCGCGTGGCGGAGCCGACCCCGTACGAAGAGCTCAACCCGATCCCCCTGTTCATCTGAGACGGCAGAAGTGCCCGGACCAAGGTCCTGGCGAAGACCCGGGGCGTCGGGCGCAAGCAGGCGTCGGCTCACCGATTCTCCTCCAAGGGGTGATGCAATTCATCTCCCCCACGTAAGGTCTGCTGGACGAATGTTCGCAGTTCGTACACAGGCCCGATGTTCGACGGTGCCCCGGCCCACGTGTCCGCGGGCACTCTCTCCTGATGCGAGAGGAGCGCAGCGAAGATGCCCAGCGATACCAAGGGCGTTTCGGACGCACCACGCAGCAGGTGGAGCATCCGGCCCGCTCCCCGGCTGTCCCGTGTCATCCTCTTCGCGGCCCTCACCTGCTACCTGGGCATCACCGCGATCAACCTGATCAGCCGTCGGCCGTCCACCCCCTTACTCGTCACCGGAATACTCACGCTCATCGCCGTCTTCGGCCTGCAACTGGTGCACTCCAGACGGGGTGCCGACCGCGCCTCACCCTGGTCGAAAGCCGCAACCCTCGGCATCCAGGCCCTGTTGACCTACCTGCCCTTGGTCTGCTTCGGCGTCGCGTGGGGAGCCATGGCCGGATTCCTCGGCGGATCACTACTGCTCCTCCTGCCTCCGGCAGCGGCCTGGCCCCTTTACGGGCTGACCGGGCTGAGCTTGCTGATCCCGGGCCTTCTCACCGGCATGCCCGCGATCGATCTCGTCTACATGTGCCAGACCACCCTGCTCACCGGACTGGTGGTCTACGGGCTGTCCCGGCTGTCGTCCCTGGTGGACGAGGTGTTCACCGCTCGCGCCGAGATGGCCAGGATGGCCGTGGCCAGCGAACGACTGCGTCTGGCAAGAGACTTGCACGATCTGCTCGGCTACAGCCTCTCCGCGATCGTACTCAAGAGCGAACTCCTCCAGCGGCTGATCCGCGCTCAGAACGACCGGGCCAACGATGAGGCGGTGGAGATCCTCGCCATCTCCCGACAGGCACTCAGTGACGTCCGCAGGGTGGCCCGGGGCTACCGCGAGATGTCGCTCGCCTCCGAAGTGGCCTCGGCCCAGGCGATGCTCGATGCCGCGGAGGTCGAGGTCGAAGTGGCCCTCGACGCCTCCATCGAGGGGATCAGCATGCAGGCCGGCACGGTTCTCGCGACGGTCCTTCGCGAAGGCATCACCAACGTGCTGCGCCACAGCAAGGCGTCCCGCTGCGGCATCACCGCCGTGGTCGACGGCGCAACGGCACGGCTTACCCTCATCAACGACGGTGTGGTGGCCGCCTACAGAGATCCCTCTCCGGACAGTGGAAACGGTCTCGGTAATCTGCAGCAGCGATTGCTCGAAATCGGTGGCCGGCTGACCACGGAACTCGGGAAGGAGCTGCCCACCGATGCGGGCGGCTGGTTCTACCTGAGTGCCGAAGTGCCCGCCCACCCGGAATACCCTGATCAACCGCCGAAGAACGGTGCGGACATGATCTAAACCTGCTCTCAGGTATGGCTGATACCATGCGAGCCCGCGATGGCACGCGGTCGTGTATACGGGTAATCATGGGGGGCTTTCGATGATCCGTGTCCTGCTCGCCGAAGACATGCACATGGTGAGAGGTGCATTGGTCGCCCTGCTGGATCTTGAGCCCGATCTGGACGTCGTGGCCAGCGTGGAGCGCGGCGACGAGATTCTCCCCACGGCCCGACAGTGTCAGCCGGATGTCGCGATCATCGATATCGACCTGCCTGGCCTCGATGGACTGAGCGCGGCGGAACTCCTGCATGAACGGCTGCCTTCGTGCCGGACACTGATCCTCACCAGCCTCGGCCGCCCCGGCACGCTGCGCCGGGCGATGTCCGCCAAGGTCTCCGGGTACCTGCTCAAGGACGCTCCCCCCAAGGAACTCGCCGAGGCCGTACGGAAGGTGGCGGCGGGGCAGCGGGCGATCGACTCCGAGCTGGCGCTCGCCGCATGGGGCAGTGCGGAGAGTCCGCTCACCACCCGCGAGACCGAGGTGCTCCAGCTCACGTCACAGGGCTCGGACGCCGGCGAGATCGCCAAGCGCCTGCGGCTGTCCGCGGGTACCGTGCGGAACTACCTGACCACCGTGGTGACCAAACTCAACGCGCGTAACAGGGTGGACGCGATCCGCATCGCCCGCGAGGCCGGTTGGCTCTGAAACCGTGACGGCAGGCGTTCACAGCGGCACGACGGCCGCCACGCCCGCCGCCACGAGATAGCGGAGGATGCCCTCCGTGACCTCGGCGGGCAACGGCAGCACGGTCATGACAGAGGTGGGCGGCGTGGGTCTCACGAGCATGGCGACGACCATCATGGCCTCGTGCCGGTGGATGACCAGACGGTGCGAGGCCGACTGGGCCTCGAAGGTCGCCGACACCCCGTCGAACGCGAACGAGAGTCCGAACACCAGCTGAAGCGGTATCCCCCGGTCCAGGGGGGCGACGACCGGGGGATACCCCTCGCCTTCGGCCAGAGGTGCGATCGACAGCAACGGACCGTTCAGGTCGTCGAGACCGAGGGCGCGGACGATCAGGTGGGGCAGACGCCGAAACACCGGCTGCGCCAGCAGGTGAACCGTCGCATCCGGATCCAGGTCCTCGTCCCCCGCCAGCGCGTTGCCGAGCAGCACCGGCCCGAGCTGCATACGCCGGAGCGCCTCCTGGACGGTGGCATCCACGTTCCCCATGCGGACACTGCCGCGGTCCCAGGTGAGCACCAGGAAGCCTGTGTGCGGTTCGGACTTGACCACCACGTCCTCACGCAATGACCACAGGTGCTGGAGCCGTCCACCTGGCCGCTGCAGCAGGTCGATCATGGCCTCCATGCGCTTCCTTCGCGATACCTGGTACCGGGTGCACATTGCCTGTTGCGGCACCAGTGGCTCCACTATGAAGACGCGGAACGGAACCCACCAGTCAGGAACTCACGCGCCGGCCATGATCTCTTCATGCCTTCGGCTCCTGCCGTTCATCCGGCGCGGCTCCCGGCCGACCGCTCAGCCCGCCGCGGCGAGGACCAACGGAAGAACTTCTCCGCTGCCTGCCCGGCGAAGGAGGCGGGCGGCGACCGCGAGGGTCCAGCCGGAGTCGGTGTAGTCGTCCACCAGCAGGACGGGGCCCGGAGAGCGCTTCAGGGCATCAGCCAGCTCCCCGGGGACAGCGAAGGCACCGGTCAGCGCCCTGAGGCGTTGGGCGGAGTTGCTCCGGCGTGCCGTGTGAACGCCGCTCGCCCCGGTGTACGTCAGGGTGCCCAACCAGGGAAGGCGGCCGATTGTCGCGATTCCCTGGGCGAGGGAATTGACCAGTTGCGGGCGCGCCAGGGACGGTACCGCGACCACTCCCACCGGCCGGGCGGAAGCGCCCGGGACATTCGGCGCCCAGCCCCCCGGAGAGCGCGCCCAATCGGCGAGGACGGACACCGCCGCCCGCAGGACATCATCGGGGACCGGCCCGTCGGACGCG
>Ga0123353_10004402_pt1 | contig 18130 bp, 13 predicted proteins | sample TergutLab28metaG_3_FD_92763 | JGI IMG/M metagenome (GOLD analysis project Ga0123353, IMG submission 92763) | Labiotermes labralis P3 segment gut microbial communities from Petit-Saut dam, French Guiana - Lab288 P3 | ecosystem: Host-associated > Arthropoda: Insects > Digestive system > Gut ... | reverse complement strand
TTCGCGGACTGTACGGCTCTACGCCGTCCATGTTCATAAGTTTGTTGTCCACGTTGACAGTAAAGCGGTTGCCTACAATATCTTTCAATTCCATAGTTGACGGAAACCAACGGATAAGCAAAAGATTCTCACGATTGATGATTGCAAATGTCTGATTGCCAACTGTATAGGTTCTGCGGTTGACATACACTTCATCGCCGTTTTCGTCATACACATTTTGCAATATGCCGTCTGCGTTTTTGACTTTCAACTTTACAATCTTTTGTCCTGTCGGTACATCGTTATCAATCGAAAACTCTTTGCGTTTTTCAAGTTCCTCGCGTTCTTCGGGTGTAAGTTCCGGCACGATTTCGTTATACTCTTCCTGTTGTTTAGGTGTAGGCGCAGGCGGAGTGTTTTCATTTCGTTGGTTCGGGTCGTATGGGTCGGTTATGTGCGACGGTGTTTGTTCGGGTACATAAGTCGGCTGCTTTGAACAAGACACGACAATAGCCGAAACAACTGCAACAACACCAATCACCGCCAAAGCACCGAGAAAGAATCCTGCGGGCTGCACTTGTGCGCCGCCGCCGTTGTAATCTGCCGTTTGAACGGCAATACCGCCATTTGTAAATGATTGATATGATACGCCGCCGGCTTTACTCGCGTTTGCCTTGTACTCGATTAGGTCAAGGCGCAGCGGTTCGCCCTCTGGCGTTGTTTCTGCCGCACTCAATGCCTGTTCACGATACTTGTCACGAATTTCCAACAGTTCGGGATTGTCGCCTGTCATATCCCACCAATAAACAACTTGCGGATAGTAGTGTTCGGGCAAAGCGTAAACGCCGTCAATAAAGTAGACCGCGCCGTCATGGCCGGAGTTCAAGTCAAAACTGAATTTGACTGTGCTGAATCCGTCTTTGACTGTTACAGACCAATTTTCTTGGTTTGTAAAGTTCCGCCATTCCCAATACTGATTGATTTCCAAATAGGTCAAGTTCATTTCGCGCATAAGCGGGTCATCAGGTCGTATACTTCTTTCGTGTCGCACATACCCCCAAACTTTTGACCATTCGCCTGTTGCGTTTTCAATGTCAATCACAACATAGTCTGTGTCCTCGTTTTTGGTTTCTCGTAGGCGTGTACTGCTCATCGGACTGTAATCGAAATACAGTCTTTCAACATACACAAGTGTTTTGTTCATGGTTGCTTTCAGCACTAACTTGTCAAAAGAGTTGTGCATTTCCACCATTGACAAAGTTGTTTCACTTCTGCCGCTTGTCGATGCCGATACGCTGCTTGTGGTATTTTGCTTTCCAAAGATGTTTCCAAACACCATTGTAAAACAAAGCAACATAACAAGCGCGGGAATAAGCACAGGTGAAACTCGTTTTTTGATTTTTTTCATATTAACCTCCAATTAAATTTCGCTTGTTACGGTAGCGATGAACCGTTTATTGATAGTCCAAGAAACTCTAATATCCGTCCGATGAAACCGCCAATGTCAACGCCAAGCATACTCAACACAATTACAACGAAAGCGATTTTAAGTACGAACACCACAAGCAGCCAGACTATCCCAAGTAATAATTTTTTCATGGCTCACACCTTTACTTTTTCTTTGTTGCCTTCTTTGTCGCAACTTTTTTTGTTGGTTTTTTTGTTGCAGTTTTCTTTTTTCGTGGCGTAACTCGTTTGAGATAGTATTTCGGCATTTATTATCACTTCCTTTTAACCGCAGCAGCGGAATTTCATTGCCGGCAATCCGCTGCGGAATGAGCCAAAAGAGGAAAACTCAAACTTGCGGATTGCTGTGGTGCGTTTCCTGTTAAACACAAAAAAACGGCTTACAGTAAATGCAAACCGCTTTTTATTCCGCCTGCGGCGGTTCCGATTCATTTACAAGTAAATGAATCGGTCAAAAAAAGACGTTCTACTTTACTGTAAAACGTCTATAGCACGTACAATATTGTGCATATGGTGTACCGAAGACGCGTCATTAAAGTCGCCTTGGGCCCAATCGTCTTTTTGATAAAACGGAACGGACGGGTCATAAACCGGTCGCCCGTACTGTTTGCCGTACCGCACGCACCTGTCGACCGCGTGCGGGCCAATTCCGTCAAGGTTATCCGCGTCTTGCAAGACCAATGATTCTATATCGTTAATCGTAACTCGGTCACGACCAAAGTTAAGTTTCTCGTGATGCTCTATCGCGTGACAGATATGTTCTTTTTGCGCGTCCGTAAGCGGCAAAGGGGCGATAAGTTTCCGTATCACCGGCAAACTTTCGCGTGGTGCGACGAATTTGCCTGTTTCCTTTTCCATAATTCTGTGGATATCATGAATAAAAGCGGACACGGCGATGACTTCCCTGTCCCCGCCCTCGGCGTCTTGCAACTTTAATGCAAAATCAAGCGTGCGCCACAAATGTCCCATATCATGCCCGCACTTGTTATTGTCAAACAGTCCGGCAATCTCGCCTTCAAGTGTCGCAATCATCGCCTTGATTTTATCCATACTTATTTCCTGTACTCGAAAATTATCGGGCAAACGCCCGCCGCCTGGACGTATTGAAACCCGTCTTTTGGTTTACAGTTCATAAAAAATGTCAAAAACTCGTTAAGATTGACCCCGCTTGTTATGCAAAACACAACATCGTCATTTTCATGTGCGTCAATGATGTCCCGCAAAAACGCATGCGTCCGTGCGCGGAAAGCATCCTTGTCGCCGTCAAATTCATTCAAACGTGCGTCAATTTTTATGGGCGCATCGGTGTGCCTGTTCACATGTTCCGCGGTTTGTGCGTACCGCAAATACTCGCCCATGTAAATTGTCTTTACCGGGATATTCTTGACGACATCGCCAACAATTTTGGCCTCGCGCTCGCCATGTTTACTGAGCGGATTGGATTGCGCGGTGCCGCCGCTTCTGTCGCGGTGCGCGTGATGAAGGTATACGATTTTCATGTTACATTACTCCACTTCCCGCGCCTTTCAATCTTTTCGTGGGTATCAATATCCACCATGATAAGGTTATGTATCGAAAGGTTCAAGGGGTTATTATCGATATGATGAACCTGCTTTCCCGTGCCCCATTCGGGAAAGTATGCCTCGGCCATTAAATGATGATGCCTGAATAAAATCCGACCGCTTTCATCGGTGGTCCAGGCAACACAGTCTCTGTCAAGCTTTATCGGTAATGCCTTGCTGTAATCTTGCATAAATACTTTTGGGTTGAAATCTTCTTTTCTTAAAACTGCGCCGCATGTTGCAATATAATAGTGATGTTTGACAAGTGTCCAGTGTTCGGCCTCGTATGGGTGCATGTCATACTGGCGTCGGAGGTCCTTCATGTGGTGTTCGACGACTTTTCCGTTTCTGAATATTTGTTTGACGACTTCCACGGTACAAGATATCACAAAGTAAAACAGATTGCAATGGAAAAAAAAGAGCCGAACATCAAAAGTTCGACTCTTGTTTGGTGCGACCGAATGGACTTGAACCATCACCGAGGTTAATCGACAGGATCCTTAGTCCTGCGCGTCTGCCAATTCCGCCACGGTCGCGATTTGGCATTGTATCATGTATTGCGTTTTAAATCAAGTTTTATTACCGCTTTTGCCTTGGCGTATAATCATAATGAGTTTTTTTTCAATGCCCGAATAACTTTTTAAAAGCTCTTTCGCTGCTTTTATTTCGGCGTCTTTTTGTGGGCTTTGTGCCGGGTCCTGCTGGTGGTCATTTATAAGGGTTTTGACTGTGTTCTGGATTATATCTACCATCGTTATTTGCAATACAACCATGTTGATATTTTTCGTGTTCACTTCAAGGCTCTCACCTTTCATTATGCTTCCCGCATCTCCAAGCATCCTGTCAAATACACTGGCTAAATTAATGGCATCACGCGCGCCGGGCACAGAGGCAAACACTTCCTTGTTTCTTGACCCCTTGAAAATAGATGCGTCGGTATTGCCCTCGGCAACAAGGCGCAAGTTATACGCAATTCCATTGTTATCACCTTTTTGGAACATTTCATTGAATCGGGGGTTAGTCAGTATAGCGGTTTTGGTTGCCTGGTCCATGCTGTCAATAATAGTTTGGACTGGTTTAAATGCCTTGGTTATTTGGCCGCGATTATGGTCTTTTGATGTATCCTCGGCATCCGGAATATCTGTTTTATCGGTTAATTGGTCAGCAAAATTCATAAATTCCTGTTGGTAATAAGTCTGATAAAGGTTTATTATCAAATTCTTGTCATCTATGGTCAGGTCAAGCACTTTTTCTCCCTTATCGTTTGTTATAATTGCAATATTGTTTTCGCGTTTCAAAATATCTTTAAGCGTTTGGTCGTTTGGTGCGAGAGTAACCTTTTGCGGACCTATTCTGAATGAGTATCCTATTGAACCTGTATGAACTTCACTTTGAAACTTGTGAAACATAGGGCCGCGCGCCAAATTGCCTGCTTCAAGAAGTTTTAACATCTCTTCTCTGCTTGCATTTTTTCGTATGGGGCCGGATATTTTCGAATAACCTTGCCACGTATCGTCAAATTGTTCAACTTTATCAACAATCTTTGCTCTGGTTTCAATGTCGGTTTGGGCATCCTTTTTGGTACGGTTGGTTGTGGCCGCCCTTGAAATTACTTTGTTAAGCAAATTCATATTGCTTTCCAACATTTTGCGTTCCGAAACGTTTGCAAGGCCTTCAAGACCCATATTCGCCCTGGTCAATACTGTATTATTTTTAAGAGCATCGGCAAGTAAAGAAGGTTTATTTTGCCTTAGTATCTCAAGTGCAGTTTTTGCCGCTTGAACTTGTTCCTGTGTAAGTTGTTTAATGCCAAGCAGTGCTTTTTCAATATTATTGATATCAAAAGGTTTTACGATGTCCGCAACACCTTCCGCCGAAAACGCTTTGATAATTGACTTGTCAACACCTTGAATTTGTTTGATTTCGGAAATTGAACCCGTTTTCATGGTGTTAATAATTTTTTGTGCTTCCGCTGCGCTTGTACCGCCTTCCATTAAATACTTTTTGAAATCGGACTCTTTTTCGGTGCCTGTTACTGCTTTCATGATGCTTTGTGCAAGTTTAGTACGCTCTCCGATAATTGCCGTGTTAATAGACGTTTGCACAGCAGGCTTTAACACGCCGCTTAATTTTTCCTCTGGACTTATTTCTATTGCTTGGCCGCTGCTTTCTTCAAGGCTTCTTATCACCGATTGCCATTGGTTTGCCGCCATTATTACATCGGCGATTTGCCCGCTCTTGTCGATACGTTTTTGAATAATTACTGCTTTCGCGTCCGGAAGTTTTGTTTGTAAAGGTGTTGGTGCTGTAATTGCATTGACCTTTGGACTTGGCATCTTGCCCTGCAACAGAATACCACCTTCACAATCAAGCAAAGCTTTTGCAAAAGTTTGACCAATTTGCCCCTGCCAAACGGGGTCTGCGCTTGCAGCAAGAAACCCGGGCTGGCTTGGTGACTGGCCAAGTTGCATCAGGAAACTGCTTCCCGTTACTCTGTCTTTGTTATCTGTCGCCGCGGCCAATAATCCAAGTTTAATTCCCGCAATACCACGGCCGGGTGTCGTTGTATTTCGTAACAACGCAGTGCCTTGATAACTTTGATAAGGCTGTGCACGCCGAGAAACCATCTTGGCCACCACAGCCATACCGGATGCCGCCACAACCGTGCCACCCTTTTTCGCGTCTTCAATTACCGAAGCAAAGGTCTTGGTTATGGACTTTTCTTCGATACTTGCAGCCCCAAGCATTTCTTGTATAGATGCACGGATTCTGGGCAACAGTGCAAGAAGGGCAATCGTTATTAACAAGGACATCATAATATTGGCTCTTGTAGCCCAGATATTCGACCAAGAATGTTCTCCGCCCTCGAGATTTGTTGCCTGGCGGAAGAAAGATAATTCTTGAAGTGTTGGATGAATAAAGAAAAAGAAATTCAAAGACAATATGACCGCAATTACATAAGTTATCTTTTTATAAAACGGTTGCACAAAATTTGATTTGAACGACCCGCCATCATCAAACGGAAACATTGCCAATGTAACAGGAGACATAATGTAAAGGACAATCAATTCCATCAAACGTTGGATAAGTCCGATGGTAAAGATTAAAAACACGCCTGTGACAACGAAAATACCGATAAATCCGGCAATCCAATCCATCTTTCGCAAATCATAAAGTGCAAATACAACCTGTTTGTTGATATATCCCATAGGCGCACTGCCAAGAGCCGCACTTGTTTTGAAATCTACTGCCTTGCTGTCGTCTACTGCCGAAGCTTCGTTAAGGGCAACATGGTCGAAAGTGTATAGATAGTATAACGTGTTATTATTGTTATTCCCTGAAAGACCCACGTTGTTTGGTTGGGATTTGCCTTTCATAATGTCATCAATGCCTTTTGCGGTCCAAAGATTTCTTGTTTGGGAATCAAGCCCTTTTGGGTCGAACTGGGCAGTATAATGAGGCATCAATGAATTGGGAAGCACGTGGTCATAAAAGTACCTCTCCGTCTTTACTTTGCCGGGATGAGGTATACGCAAATATGTTATCGTGAATGACTGGACATCATCTGATGAAATTTCGGGTAAAGGCGGGTCATCTTCACCCGGTGGTTTGGGGTGCAATATCCATGGTTCTTGGGGTGGTTGCATAGTCCATGGTGGCCCACCATCGGACGGATTAATTATCCACGAGCCTCCGGGTGGGTGCAACTCCCATGTATCATTTCGTTCCTGAAATTCCCCGAATGTACAAACATTGGAAATCCATGCAGACTCCATTTGGCCTGATGGTATTGGGTCAGCTGTGCCATTAAAGCTTTCAAAGCTGACTTGATTGCCTTCAATCTGGCTAACCAAGTCAATATATCTGGCGAATGCGCCTTTGCGCCCTTCTTCGGTGTTTGGCCAACCGATACGGTTACTGCATGTGTCCCCGACGGGTCTTTGGAAAACAATAAATCCACTGGCAGGAGCACCTCCCTCCTCCTCCTCCTCCTCTTCTTCCTTTTTAGGATGCTTGGTGGCTCCATCGTCGGGAGGAAGGAGAACATCCCCTGCAAAAAAGTCATGAGTGCATTTATGGTATCCCGTCCCCCAAAGGCAAAAATACATATATGGTGTAATCGGAGTGATTTCGGTGGTTTGACCCACTTGAACATACGAATATCCGGCAACCGGGTAGCCATGCGCTTGTCTGTCAATATATTGGTATCGTACCTGCACCCATTCAAATCCGTTCCCGTCAAGGGCATTTGTATATCGCGGGAAAATTCTTGTTTCTTCTCCTAAAGTGTATTGTGTGTCACCAATACAGTACCTTTCCGAAGAAAGCAAAGGGAAATTCGCACGCGGAAATTGGTTGCCATTGAACATTTCACTTCGCTGACCGGAGGAACGAGATTCCTCGCGCTCCAAAAGACGCATAATGTTGGCGTTGTGCCCCATCGCATTGAAAATCAAGCCCGCGATAGGCGAGCGTTTATCATCAGTTTTCGTAGCCCTGTCAATTTCAAGCGTCACAAGACGTCCAACATGAAGTCCAACAAAACAAGCAACCGAGATAAGTACAAATAAAACTATTCCCTTGAACATTCTGAAAGCAATCATGTACGGATTTCCACCGTCTTTGTTGCGGTATTGCTCACGTATGATTTGCAGAATGGTAAAGAACATCAAAAGTGTAATGGAAATTATAACAAGATTTGCAAAAGTTTGCCGGACAATGGGTTCGTTTAACAGTATTGAAACTATATCTTGGCTTTGCTCGACCGTTTCACCGCCCATATGTACATCTTCCAATCCCGCAAGTTGCAAAAATACGTTTTCGACTATGTCGACAACCCACGCCAACAGCGACCAAATTGTATACAAAAACTCGAATACCAAGGACATTTACTTTTGTGACCCCAACTTCACGATTTGATATTATCATTATAGAAAAATCATGTCAACACAATATCACTCTTGTACATTTATTATCTTTCCACCGCTATTCTTGTGGATTTTGCTCGCCCATTCAAAGTGTCCCTTATGTCGTTACGTGCGTCCCCGATGAATACTTCAATTCCGTTCCTAACGGCGTCAATGACGTATTCAAGTTTCGCACCCGCACCAAAAGCACCTTCGCGGCTTGCGCCATTACAAAACTTTTGGCATTCCCTGATTTTTGAAATTGTTTCTTCAATGGTTCTGCCGTAAATCTCGTGAATATGTGTTCGCCCGTCATCTTTGTTTTTCCGAATACCACCAAGTTGAGTAAGCAACAACAACCTCTTGGCCCTGACCAACTTGGCAACCGATACCGCGGTTTCGTCATTGTCTGTGCCGTCAAATGCCTTGCCGCCCTTTGACCGGATGTCTGCAATTTCCATTTTGCGAAGTTCCGCGTTATCAAGCGCGTCATTATAGTTAATCACAGAAATCGACCCTACTTTAATTCCGTCAATAATGAATTTCCTAAGCGCATCTCTCCTTTCGGTATCGTTCAAGTGCCAATGCTCTATCAAAAGTCCATTCACAAACAGGTCTTTGCGAAAATGCTTGCGATACTCTGCCAAAACAAGGTCATGTCCGCCGGAAGCCAAGCGATTTTTGGTAAAACCCGCCAAATCCTTGCCAAGCCTTAATACTTCAAGTTTGCCCATTTCGACCGCGCCACTTGTCACCAACACATCATTCGCCGTCATGCCGGAAGCGATATTTTTGAAAACACTTCTGTCAATTCGTGTTCTGCTTTTGTTCAATAAAGCGGTCGAACCGACTTTACAAACCAAATTTATTTTTTCCATTTCACTTTTTCCTTTATGCCGGCAAGAACGTGGCAGAGGGGACAGGATTCGAACCTGCGGTGCCTTTCAGCACACATCCTTTCCAAGGATGCACGTTAGACCACTCTGACACCCCTCCGCGTATTTCATTATTATATATCATCTTGATAATAAAAGGCAAGTGTGATAAAATATGTTATCTGGAGGGGTACCGAAGCGGTCATACCGGGGCGGTCTTGAAAACCGTTAGCCTTCACGGGCACGCAGGTTCGAATCCTGTCCCCTCTGCCATAAATAAAAATTTATCGCGAAGCGACAAGGTTCCCGAGCAAGGCGAGGGGTTCTTATTCTTGCACAGCGTCGGGCGCCGGAGCAATCGGTTTCGGCTTTTTTTCCGGCTTGAAGACCTTCCACAAAAACCACGCAAGCAAAATCAACACAAGCCCAAATAAAACAAGCAGGAAAATATTAAGATTGGCGGGCCCGATAAGCCACAACAACAAAAGAATAAATCCGCCGGCAACGGCATTGCCAAGGAATATCACCGGAACAGCCCACCGGAACTTTAGATTTAACATTACCGCAACAACGGTGCTTGTCCATACACCCGTCAAAGGTATTGGTATCATCGCAAAAACAAAAACTCCGACACATTTCCAAAATGTGACCTTTTTCGGATTGGCGTCAGAGGTTTGCATATTTTCTATTCGCTTGCTTAGTTTCGCCGCTTTGCTTTCAAGGGCTTTTTTAATACGGGCAAAAAACTTGAATTTAAAAAGCCACTTTACCAGCCAATACAACGGAATACATACAAAACTTGAACCAAGGAACGCCCACAGAAATGCCATTCCGTAGCCGAACCCGAACTGGTCTTTCAATCCGACGGCTATACCGCCTTTAAGCTCTATCATAGGAACCATGGAAACCAAAAAGACGGCCAACTCTTTGACGCCAAAGCAAATTGTTAACGCAAGGTCAGTGCAGAAATCTATTATCTTGCTCAAAACAAATCCCCCCTCGTGGGAAGAATATATCATGCGTTGTCAAAAAGCGCAACCCCGAAAAATACACCAAAAATTTTAATAGATAATGTCGAAAAACTCTTTGTAGTTTATATAAAGGTGTGCCATACTACGAACATGACACTTCTGATAATGGCTGCAGGAATGGGGTCGCGCTATGGCGGCATCAAGCAAATCGAGCCTGTAGGCGCATGCAAGGAACTTATTATTGACTATTCTATATATGACGCAGTATTGGCCGGATTCAGCAAAGTGGTGTTTGTTATCCGCCGGGACATCGAGGACGAGTTTTGTAACAAAATTTACGACCGTATCAAATTTCACGTTGATGCGGAAAAGGTATTCCAAGACCTTAACGACCTGCCAAGCGGATTTACCCCACCTGCGGGACGAACAAAACCTTGGGGTACGACACAAGCAATACTTGCCGCACGTCATATGATTGACGAACCGTTTTGTATCGTAAACGCCGATGACTTTTACGGACGCGAAGCATTCGAAAAAATGTCCCAGTTCCTTGGCGCAATGCAGCCCCAGCCCGGCAATGTTCTTCCATATAAGACAGCAATGGTGGGATACAAATTACGAAACACGATTTCCGATGTGGGAAGTGTCTCCCGCGGTGTGGCCGAAGTTAACGGTAACGGCATGGTAAAAGAAATCAACGAAAGACTTAATGTTGAAAAGCGCGGAAACCGGTTTGGGTACGTCATTAACGACAGTTTTTTTGAAATAGATGCCGACCACGATGTTGCGGTAAACTTCTTTGGCTTTGGCCCGGAAATAATGCCCCTTTTGCATGAAAAATTCGCAATCTTTCTGCAAAGTAATATTGACAACCTTAAAGCGGAATACCAGGTCCCCATTGCCCTTAACGAACTGATTCACGAAGGGCGAATTACCATGAAGATGATGACCGTGTCCGACAGGTGGCTTGGATTTACCTATCCAAAAGACAAAGACAAAGTTACCGCGGAAATTACCAATCTTGTAAATGCAAATGTTTATCCGACCCCACTTTGGGCGGGGACTATGCCAGTAGACTTGCCGAGCCTACAATCGCTCCATCGGTGGAAAGACGCGACAATTTGACGGTGACCGGCGGCGCATTTTTGTGTCCGTAATTTTTCTTTTTTAACTCTGTATTGATTTGGCCGATATACGGCGCAATTTCTTGTGCTACTCCGCCGCCGATGAAAATAACCTCGGGCCGATAGGTATTAATAATGTTCAAAAGGACAATGTTCAAATAAAATAACAATTGTTTGATATCGTGGTTGGTGCGTGCCAACGCCGGACCGCTTATAAAGTATTCCACATCATGCTCGGGCGTGATATATGTGTGTCCGTATTCCAATGAAATGCCGTTTGCCCCGCCAAAAAGTTTTCCGTTATTTATTACCCCGACATTTACACCCGTGCCGATTGCAATATAGACAAGGTTTTGAATTCCGCTTTCCCGTGCCTCGGCCAAAGCATAACAGGCAAGGTCATTGCCAATACGCACGGGGATTTTGTACTTGCGCTCCAGCACGTCCGCTATATCTATATTCTCAAGACCCAAGTTCACCGCATAAAGTAACTTTCGACCGTGAATTACCATTCCCGCAATACCGATACCAATTCCTTCGATTTTGTGCCGCGACACAAAATCATCAACAAGCGAAAACAAAACTTTAAACAACTGTTTCTCGTTTCCTTTTGGTGTGGGGGCGGTTTTCTTTTCGATAATGCGTCCGTTTTGCACAACACCCGCCTTTATAGAAGTCCCTCCGATATCAATTCCCAAATACATGATTTTATAATACATTATCTATCGCGTATTGACAAATCATTAATACATAAGGTATCTTAAAAACATACTGTTGGGGGGTATATGAACAAAGGAATCAAATTCGGCACTGCAGGCTTTCGCGGAATAATCGGCGACGATTGGACACGCGAAAACATACAACGCGTCGGCAATGCCTTTCGCAAAATGCTGGAGGCACGAGGGAAATCCGTCAACATCGTTATTGGCTATGACAACCGCTTTATGGGGCGTACCTTTGCCCAATGGTTTTGCGAAGCGGCCTGCTGTTCCAAAATCCGCGCAACACTCTTTGACATTCCGACAAGCACGCCAACAATCGCATTTAAAACAGTATCCGCAGATTACGGCATAATGATTACCGCAAGCCACAATCCATACTTTTACAACGGTATAAAAATATTGCTTAAGGGCGGCCGTGACGCAGGCGAAGATGTAACAAATGAAATAGAGCAAATCATCGCACAAAACAATAACATTTCCATTACAAAGTTCGACCAGTTATTGAAAACAGGCGAAGTCAAAACAGCATCCGAGACCGGTGACTATGTTGACGCCGTGCTTAAAATGATAGACCCTGACAAAATCCGTAAAAGCGGTATCAAAGTGCTTTTAAACCCTATGCACGGCAGCGGTTCAAATGTGGCAAAAACGATATTAACAAAAACAGGTGTTTCATTTGATATAATCAATGAAAACGCCGACCCATACTTTGGCGGGAAACTGCCCTCGCCTTATCCGCATAACCTTGTCGAAATGCAAAAACAAGTCGTGCTTGGCAAATATAATCTTGGCATCGCGCTTGACGGAGATGCCGACCGTTTGTCGGTAATCGACGAAAAGGGAACCTTTCACGATTGTAACTATTTGGGGGCGGCATTGTATTACTATTTGCTTCAATATAAAAAACAACGCGGCAGTGCGGTCAAAAGTTTTATCACAAGCAATCTGCTTGTACGTATTGCAAAAAAATACGGCTTTGAAGTACACCAAGCCCGTGTGGGATTTAAATTCCTTGCCGTTGCCATGCAAAACTCTGACGCTATAATAGCCGTTGAAAACGGGGGCACAGGATTCCGTCAACTGTCATACACAAAAGACGGCATAGCATCGGCAATGATGATAATCGACATGCTTGCAAACCTTGGACAACCAATCAGCGCAATTATAAAAAACCTCTGCGACGAAGTGCAGTTCCCCTCTGTGTGGGTGGAATATGCTTATCCTTTCTCTGCCGAAATGCGTGAAGGGATATTAAAAAAACTTGGTTCTCCCAAAAAACCGGACGTCGGCAAGATACGTGAAGTTGTCAATATTGATACATTCCCGGATGGTTACAAGATTCGCCTTACCGGTGATTACTGGTGCGCGGCACGGTTAAGCGGAACAGAAAATGTGTTACGCCTTCAAACCGAAATGCCGGATAATAAATCTGTGGAACAAGTGTTTAAAATACTTGAACAATTCTATGGCCTGAGTGAGAGGCAAAAATGACAACGCGCGGCGCAGGTATCCTTTTGCACGTATCGTCTCTGCCCGACGGGCGGATGTCGTCTGCTTTTAAGTTTATCGACTTTTTGGCACAAAGCGGTATCAAATACTGGCAAGTTCTTGCCATGAACCCAACCGGTTACGGCGATTCGCCCTATTCCCCGCTTTCGGTGTTTGCGGGCAACCCAAAGCTCATCGACCCCAAGCGTCATTGCGAGGAGCGTAGCGACGAAGCAACCCCATGGCAACAGAGATTTTCCGACTTTAAAAAAGAAAACAAATACTGGCTTGACGGGTATGTAAAATTCATGTGCAAGCGTGACCCAAAAGCCCACGTCGACCATAACCTTGAACAATTCACTTTCTTTGAACAATGGGCAGAGGTCAAAAAGTACGCCAACGAGCGCGGAATACAAATTATCGGTGACGTTCCTATATATACCGCAATGGACAGCGCGGATATAGCAACATGGCCCGAGCAATTCGACCTAACCAACGGTCAACCAAACGGTGTTGCAGGTGTCCCGCCGGATTACTTTAACGAGGACGGACAACTTTGGGGTAACCCGCTTTATAACTTTAAAAAAATGGCGCGCGACGGATATAAATGGTGGTGTGAACGGATTAAACTTATGGCCAAGATGTACGATGTGATAAGAATCGACCACTTTCGCGCATTCGATACATACTACCGTGTTCCCTTTGGCGCAACGACCGCAAAAGAAGGAACATGGTGCAAAGGCCCGGGCATCAAGGTTTTCCAGGCAATGAAACAGGCCGCCCCTGCCCTGCAAATCATTCTTGAAGACCTTGGCGATTTGGCACCAAGCGTGCATACCCTGCGCGAGCAAACGGGTTTACCCGGCATGAAAGTAATGCAATTCGGCTTTGACGGCAATCCCAACAACGAACATCTGCCGTCAAATTACCCCACCAACTGTGTCGGATATATCGGAACCCATGACAATGATACCTTTGTCGGATGGCTTCGGGAACAGGCCGCCGTAGGCAACCGCCGCTTTATCGACGAGTATCTTGAAAGTTATTACCTTGGCGAAAAGAACACTACCCGCCTTGCCATTGAAAATATTCTTGACTCCAGGGCAAACGTCGTAATCCTTACAATGCAGGATATACTGTTCCAGGACAGCCACGCGCGCATGAACGTTCCCGGAAGGGCGCTTGGTAACTGGAAGTACCGGATTAAACAATCCGACCTTGGACCCGAAACAAGTGATTACCTTAAACTTCTTGTTGAAAGGAGCGGCAGATGACAAACAAAGACGACGCGCTTTACCTATTCCATCAAGGGACATATTATAAAAGTTACGAGTTTTTGGGCTGTCATTTTACAAAAGCCAGCCTTTCCTCTAAATGCGAGTGGGGCGAAGCGGTTTTCCGCGTTTGGGCGCCGCGTGCCAAGGCAATCTCGCTTGTCGGGGACTTTAACGGCTGGGACAATACGCGCCACAAAATGAAAAAACTTTCCGGCGAAGGCATTTGGGAAGTCACCGTTGATTACGTTGCACAGTATCACAAGTATAAATTTGAAATTACCGCCTCGGACGGACGCAAACTTCTTAAATCCGACCCGTATGCCACTTTTAACGAAACCGCCGGGTCTACTGCATCAATGGTATTTGATTTAAACGGTTACCCGTGGGGCGATGATGAATACATGAAAGTCGCGCGACGCAAAAACCATTATGAAAGTCCAGTAAATATATACGAGGTCAACCTGTCCTCGTGGAAACGGCGTCCGGACGGGTCACATTATACGTATGAAATGCTGGCAGTCGAATTGGTGGATTACTGTGCCGAGATGGGCTATACCCACATCGAAATAATGCCGATTAACGAATATCCGTACGAAGGAAGCTGGGGTTACCAATGTACCGGTTATTTTTCGGTAACAAGCCGCTTTGGTGACCCGCACGCTTTTATGCACCTTGTCGACCGCGCCCACCAAAAAGGCATCGGAATAATCGTGGACTGGGTTCCTTCACATTTTCCAAAGGACGGCTTTGGGTTGGTGGAATTTGACGGCAAACCGCTTTTCGAACACCCGCGCTGGGACCGCATGGAGCACAAAACGTGGGGTACGCGGCGTTTTGATTACGGACGCACCGAAGTACAAAGTTTCCTTGTTTCCTCTGCGATGATGTTGTTTGATTATTTCCACATTGACGGACTTCGCGTGGATGCGGTGGCAAGCATGCTCTATCTTGACTATGACAAAAAAGACGGCGAGTGGATTCCCAATGACCACGGCGAAAATAAAAACCTTGAGGCAATTGCATTTTTGCAAAAACTTAACACCGCAGTATTTGCCCAGCATCCGCACGCCCTTATGATGGCGGAAGAATCCACCGCATGGCCGATGGTAACAAAGCCGGTAAGCATGGGGGGGCTTGGATTTAATTTCAAGTGGAACATGGGATGGATGAACGACGTCACCGAGTACACACCTGTTGACCCGTTTTTCCGCCGCGACCACCACAACAAGTTGACCTTTTCCATGATGTATGCTTTTACGGAAAACTTTTTGCTGCCAATCTCGCACGACGAGGTCGTCTATGGCAAAGGAAGCCTTGTTAACAAGATGTGGGGCGATTATGACCAAAAGTTCATGGGTCTGCGCACTTTCCTTACATATATGTACACTCATCCCGGAAAGAAACTTACCTTTATGGGAAGCGAGTTCGGTCAATTCGACGAATGGGACAACGGACGAAGCATCCAATTCGAATTGCTGGCATATGATAAGCATATTGCGACAAAGAACTTTGTAACCGCGCTTAACCACTTTTACAAAAGAAGTCCTGAACTTTATGAAATTGACTTTGACTGGACAGGATTCCGTTGGGTGGTTGTTGACGACAATAACAGCAATGTCCTTGCATATGCACGGCGTGCCAAAAACGGAAGCGAATTAATCTGTGCGTTCAATTTTTCGCTTGCGGGGCGAAAGGGCTATCGGTTAAATGTGCCGTCCGGCCTTTACGAAGAGGTCTTTACCACCACATTTCCAAGCAATAAAAAGATGCGCAGCAACACCGATGCGAAAGGCAAAAGTTTCATTACCGTTGATTTGCCGCCGTTATCGGCAATAATCCTGAAAAAGACGCTAAACGAATGGACAGTTAAGAAGATTTAGTATAGATTTAGTATAGGCACATAATAACAGGGGGAGTAATTATGGAACAACAAAAGACGAAAACACAGACACCGCTTCTTGCAAGAGTAGAAGCAGCACTTCTTGCCCCCCCGCCAACAAAGGCTGCTGTTCCTGCCCCCACCCCCCCTGTCATTGCGAGGAGTGAAACGACGAAGCAACCCCAAGGTTCAAAATCACTGAAAATACTATTCTGCATCTCCGAGGCCCAACCCTTTGCCGCCACCGGCGGACTTGGCGAAGTGGGCGGAAGCCTTCCCCGCGCGATTGGAAACCTTGCGGACATCCGCGTAATAACACCTCTTTACCACACCATTCCATCGGAACTTCGAAAAAAGTTTACTTTCCTTGGCTGTGGCGAAATTGACTTTGCATGGCGTAAAGAATACATGGGCGTGTTCAGTTACAAGGAAAACAACGTTACATATTACTTTATTGATAACGAAAAATACTTTAAACGCGACCGCCTTTACGGTTATGAAGATGACGGAGAACGGTTTGCATTTTTCTCGAAGGCCTGTCTTGACAGCGCCCAAATAACCGGGTTCCGACCCGACATACTGCACGCACATGATTGGCACACTGCCCTTTCCATTGTGTATTTGAAAACCGTCTATGGCGAAGTTAAAGACTTTGCGAAAACGCGCGCCCTGTTCACCCTTCACAACATAAACTATCAAGGAAAATACTCGTACGACTTTATGAACGCGGTGATTTGCCTTGATTACAAGTACAGAAGTCTGTTGGAATATGACGGGCGCATTAACCTTGTCAAGGGTGCCATTGAGTGTTGCGATATGTTCAACACCGTAAGCCCGACATATGCGGAAGAAATAAAAACGCCCGAATTTGCCGTCGGACTTGAAAACTGTATCGAGAACAATGCAAATAAGCTTGTGGGAATCCTGAACGGCATAGATTACAAGTACTATAACCCAAAAACGGACAAAGAACTTTTCAGCCAATATGACAAAAAATCGCTTGGCGGGAAAACGATTAACAAACGCGGGGTGCAAAAACTTTTCCAAATGCAGGTTGACAACGCAATCCCAATGCTTTTGTACAATGGCAGACTTGCAGAGCAAAAAGGCATTGACCTTATAAAAGGCAGTATTGACGCGATAATGCAGCAGCGCATACAAATGATTGTTATGGGTAACGGTGAAAACCGGTATGAGAGTTTCTTTGACTATATCGAAACCAAATACCAAGGCAAATTCAAGGCGTTACGCTATTCCAATAATCTGTCAAAAAAACTTTATGCCGCGGCGGATTTAGTATTGATGCCAAGCGGCTTTGAACCTTGCGGTCTTTGCCAAATGATTGCAAGCCGTTACGGCACAGTTCCCATTGTACGCGAAACGGGCGGACTTCGCGACAGTGTTCGCGACTTTGGGTGTGAAGGCGGCGGAAACGGGTATACTTTCCGTGATTACAACACACACGATATGCTTTATTCGGTCCAGCGCGGCATAACCGATTTCAATCAAGGCGGCAAGCAATGGCAAGACAAAGTTACCGCATGTATGAATAAAGACTTCAGCTGGAAAAGCGCAATAAACGACTATCTTGCACTTTATAAGAGAATTAAAAAGGGGCAAACCGGTGGCAAATAAAAATTTGAAAACAGCAGCAATCGAATTGATTGAAAAAAACCTTAACAAGTATTTTAATACTGATTTTCAAAATGCTTCTTACGAACAAGTTTTCAAGGCGGTGGCGTCTGCCGCAATGGACGAACTTTATAACATTCGCATGCGCGCAAAAACAACCCTTGGGCCAAAAACAAAAGTCAAAAAACCAATCAAAACACTGCACTATTTATCCATTGAAATCTTGCCGGGCAAATCCCTCAAGAAC
>Ga0123353_10004401_pt1 | contig 18133 bp, 5 predicted proteins | sample TergutLab28metaG_3_FD_92763 | JGI IMG/M metagenome (GOLD analysis project Ga0123353, IMG submission 92763) | Labiotermes labralis P3 segment gut microbial communities from Petit-Saut dam, French Guiana - Lab288 P3 | ecosystem: Host-associated > Arthropoda: Insects > Digestive system > Gut ... | reverse complement strand
TTTGATATTGTTCGTATTAGCTTCGGTGTTGACGGTTGGGATCCTGGCGGATGCGTCCGGTTATGCGCCGGCAGCAGATTGCCCGGGCTTTTCAGCACCGGACGATTTTGGGATAGACCCGGTGGTCCCCCATTGAAAGCAGCCATTTCGAAAGCCGGATGAATGCCAGGCCGGAAAGAACGGCAAAAATAAAAATGATATGGAGGAGCAATACGATGTTCAGGGGTAAGTTAAAGCGCAATTCAGCCATAATCCTGGCGCTCGTCATCCTTATCGGGATCGTGCCAGCAATGGGCGCGGAAGCGCCGGCAGCCGGTGGCCCTTTCGCCACTATGTACGACAGCGACGCGGTTTTCCTCAGGGAAGCGGAACGCATCATCCAGATGGCGGCGATGAAAGGCGGGCACGAACCGGAAGACGGCTGGTCGGACATGGGCGCCGTCGGCAAACAAGGCAACCTGAGCGGCGGCGGCCAAAAAGGGCCCGGAGACGGGGACGCAATGCCGACAGGCGCCGCATTGCTGTCAAGGTTCAAAAACAATAAAAGCGCAAGCGACATCGCGCGGGAGTTCCCGGTGGACGTGCAGGCCGCGGGGCAGCTGGAGAGGCTCTATGACAGGTCGCGGGTTGACCGATTCATCGTAAAGTACAAGGGGGCAGCCGCTGCCCCGTCTTTGTTTGGGGCGGGAAGCATGGAAGCCATCGAGACGACGGCGGGGCTGATGCACCTGCTGACGCTGCCTGAGAAGGTCAACCCTAAGGATTATGCGAATGAATTGCAGCAAAAGGGCCTTGCGCCGCAGATCGTATACGTGCAACCGGATTTTCTTCTGGAATTCGCGTCCTTTGACATTGACTATGAAGAAATCCAGGGGTTATACACCGTTGATAGCGCCGACCAGGAAGAAGCCGGCGAAAACCCGGAAGGGCTTGGCGGAGCGGGGGGCGGATCAAATTGGCCGGAGATCAACGGCCTCCCCGAAGCCGGCAACGAAGTAATCATAGCGCTGATCGACACGGGGGTCCAGATCTCCCACCCGCTGATATCGGGCAGGATTACCGGCGGCTGGAACTTCGTGGACGACAACGACGATGTGTACGGCGCAGGCAACCCGATGGCCGCGTTCCACGGGACCCACATATGCGGGATTATTGCCAATAACACCCCTGATAATGTAAAGATAATGCCGCTGAAGGTCTTCGGCCAGCATGGCGCCTTCACGTCCGACATACTCAAGGCCCTCGCCTTCGCCGAAAACAACGGGGCGAAAGCTGCCAACATGAGCTTTGGCAGCAAAAGTTACAATTTCGCGCTGTTTGACTCCATCGCGGGCTCGTCAATGCTGATAGTGGCATCCGTCGGCAACGGGCGGGACGACCTGTCGGCCCAGCCCATATACCCCGCCTCATTTGGGCTTGGGAACATAATAAGCGTGGCCTCGCTGAACGAGGACAAGGGTTTCTCGTTCTATTCAGGATACTCAGACAGCATCGTCGATATCGCCGCCCGGGGCAGGGCTGTTGAAAGCTCCGCGCCGGGTGGCGGGTACGCTCGCCAGAGCGGGACGAGCATGGCAGCCGGTTTCGTCTCGGCCGCCGCCGCCCTTGTGCTCAGCTATGAGGACATGGGCGCCCCCGAACTGAAGGAAAGGATCGTCGCGACGGGGGACATGTATGCCCACCTGGCTGGCAAGGTGATTGGCGGGCGGAGCCTCAACGCCGGGAACGTGCTTTCAGGCGAGGAAGTGTCGCGCATGGAGCATATAGACCATGCCCCCGATTACGACGTCCATGGCTATGACCGGACCGAGGAAGACGAGTGGCGCCTGTTCAGCAGCGCTTCTATTGTGCAGGTCGCCGCAGGGGCTTATCATTCGGTATGCTTAAGTTCCGACGGCAGCGTATGGACATGGGGGCTGAACCACGGCACAACTTCGGGTGGCGCGATCCCACCCTATTATACAGCCCCGAGGCAGGTGGTGGGCCTCAACGACATAGTCGGCATCGCAGCCGGGGGCGCGCATTCAGTGGCGATCCAATCGGATGGCACGATTTGGGCCTGGGGGGAAAACGGCTATGGCCAGCTCGGCGACGGCACGTATGCGGACAGGGCCACGCCGGTCCAGACCATGGGCATAACCGATGCTTCAGACTTGGCTTTAGGCGCCCGGCACTCGCTTTGCGTCGCGGCCGGCGGGGAAACCTTCGGGTGGGGCGACAATTCGGAGTACCAACTGGCCAGCAGGGGCTTCGCAGACACTCCCTTGCCCGATATGATCCCGTGCCCCGGAGGGATGACATATGCGGAAGCCGCCGGCAACGACAGCCTGGCCGGCGTCGAAGGCGGCGTGGTCTGGGTGTGGGGGGCAAGCCGCGAAACAAGGTATGCAATAGAAGTCCCGGAGCTGGAAGGCTGCAAACCCGGGATAGACATGATGATAAAACCGGACGCCTCCGTTTGGTCATACATGGCAATGGACATGGACCCCTGTTATGAGGAGTCCGAGGTAACCGGCCTCAGCGGAATCGTGGCGATATCGGGCAGCAATGGGAACTACATCGCCTTGGACGACAGCGGAAAAGTGTGGGCCTTCAACGGATGGGACCCACCCGACGAGATAGCATGCCTGGCTAACATAACCGAAATCTCCGCAAGCGGGAACCACTGCATCGCGCTCGATTCGAACAATAACCTCTGGGCATGGGGCGACAACACTTACGGCCAGCTCGGCGACGGCACGACGGCCTACAGTGGAACGCCAGTCCCGGTCCTTGAATGCCTCCCCCCAGGCCCCCCGGCGACGGTCGAAGCGGCCGTATCGCCCGGCTCGCTCCGCATCCCTCGGTCCGGGACAGCGACTTCATGCGCTACCGCTATCGTACGCGACGCTTCAGGCTTCGCGCTCCTCAGCGAGGCCGTGCAGTGGACCATAGACGCGCCCGCGCCAACAGGGGTATCAATCGGCTCTGGTTCCGGAGAAATAACAGTAGGCACAACTGCGCAAGTCGGCGTCGTCACAATACGGGCAACCAGCGCAACAGACCCGCTTGTCTCCGGCACGGCGGAGCTGACGGTGGAAAAAGTGGCGCCTTACGAATTTGGGTTCGCGATCACCCAAGGCAATGAATACCGCATCGCACTCAGGGCAGAGGACATAGCTTCGTTTTCAGGCATACCAATAGTAATTGCCTATGACCCGGCAAAGCTGCAACTGGTGAACGCAGCGGAACAGGCCGGTGGCACATACACGGCAGCGGGAGCCATTGCCGGCACGATGATAACAATTTCCACGGTATCCCCAGGGTCTGTGAGCCTGTTATTCAATGCTGCAATACCGCAGGGAAAGACATGGTCAGGCGTTATAACAATCCTAAGATTCAAGGCGACAGCGTCAGGGGCAACTGCGATCAGTGTTGAGTAGCCACAAGACAACACCAGGCACGGCTAACAAACATAAAATATTAAAAGACTGGGGATAATATCATGTCTGGAAATAACAAAGCGACTAACAAGTTTGTCACATGGGTGCTTCTTCTTATGCTATTCATGGGCGCAATCGCGTTCCAGCCTGCGGCTGAAAGCGCCTTTGCCGCTTATAAAGAGCAGAAAGCCTTACAGGCGATCCTCGACGCAAATCTTCAGCACGAAAGACCGTCGGCTGAGACATATACTGCTTTGAGCGGACCCTTCCAACTGAACAGCCAAACGGAACACCTCGAAACAGGCGATGCGGCAATACCCTACAATTTCGATATGCTTGATGAAGCGGAAGCTTTCACGGCAGAGCGGTTTATCATAAAGTTTAAGGAAACCGCATCCGTTGATGCGGTCATGGCGGCGGAACAGGCAATAAGGAAAGTGGATACGGTCGAGTCGGTCAGCGCTTTGGAAATAAGCAGAGGCGGGGCATCGGCCGGCAGCGCCGCAGCCCTATCGGTCATATCGACAGGGAGCGCGATAACGGTTGAAGAACTGGAATCGAAGCTGGGTAGCGCACTATTGATGGAGATCGAATATCTGCAGCCGGATTATGAAATGACGTTCAGTTCGCTGGGAGGGCAGGCAGCCTCAGATGGATTAGATGCAGCCGGTAGCACCACCAGTCCTGACCCTTCAGGCGTCAATGGCATTGTTGTGGCCCTGCTGGACACCGGGGTTGACACCAACCATCCAAGGCTTGCAGGCAAGCTGACAGCCGGGTACGACTTCGTCAACGACGCCCCCAACGTGAACAGCGAGGAATGGCACTATGACCAGGGCCACGGCACGTCCATGGCCGGGGCGATAGCGTCCAGCGGCACCATGGTGATGCCCCTGAAGGTTTTCGAGGGCGGCAAAGCATACACGTCAGACATAGTACGGGCGCTCGCATATGCCGAGGAAAACGGCGCTGCGATCGCCAACCTGAGCTTCGGCAGCCGGTATCTGAACCCCGCCCTCGAGGAGGCGGTGGCGGGCAGCGGCATGCTGATAGTGTGCGCAGCCGGGAACATGTTGGCAAACAATGACAAATACCCGGTCTTCCCAGCGTCCTTTGACTATCCGAACGTGCTGGCGGTCGCCTCGGTGGACGACGGCGACAAGCTGGCGCGGTTCTCAAATTATGGAATCGGCAGCGTGGAAATAGCCGCGCGGGGCGTCAATATCCCGCTCCCGTTCCTTGACAAGGCAACGGTGGAGACCAGCGGCACCTCAGTGAGCGCCGCTTTCGTCTCCGCAGCAGCGGCGCAGACGCTGGCAGCATACGGCAGCCTTGACGCAGCCGGGCTGAAGAAGAGGCTGGTGGATTCGGCGGACAGCGTGACAGGGCTGATGGACAAGGTGGCAAACGGGAAAAGGCTTAACCTTGCTTATGCAGTTTCTGCGCAGGCTGGCCCCAATATGGCAGTCATAGACGTCCCCGACCCCGAACCTTTGCCCGATGTTGTGCTGGATAAACCAATCGAAGAAGATTACGAAGAATTCGGCGCCGACGGCCTGATCACCTACCGTGCGCCTATGCCCACCGCCCGCGAAGGCCTGGGCGTGGTCGCGATCAGCAAGAAAATATACGCCATTGGCGGTCAGTTCAACAGCACATATTACAACAAAGTGGAGATATATGATACCCAAACCGACACCTGGACCACCGGCGCAAACATGACATACGGGGTCAGCTACTTCTCCTGCGTGGCGGTGGGCACGGACATCTACTGCATAGGCGGGTACAACGGAAGCTATAGGAACTATGTGCAGGTGTACAACACGCTCAACAACTCGTGGAGCACCAAAACGCCTGGCGGGGCGTCGTTCCCTAACCTGATGGGCACGGCAGCGGTGGCAAACAACGGCAGCATATTCGTTTCCGGTGGGTACAACGGGAGCTTCCGGAACTTTGTCTATCAGTACAGCATAGCCGAGAACAAATGGACGCAGCTCGGCGCCTTAAAAAACGCGCGGGCGTACCACAACGCTTTTATCTACAATGGCGCGATGTATGTTGAAGGCGGGGCAAACTCAACATCCGGCTTTTACGTTCAGGTCGAAGAGATGTACAACCTGAGCAATTATACCGCTACTGCCAACGGGGCTAGCCGTGTTTACGGCATGAATGCAGCAGTGATCCTGAAGGACGACCGGCTCGTCATTGTCGGGGGGAGCGGCTACTTAAACGGCAGCTATTCGAATATAATCTTGCAACGCGGCATGCAAGACATAAATAATGGTTACAGAAGGATAAATGTTATGACAGCGCCACGCGCATCTCTGGGCGCGGCTTTGGTGGATGGCATAGTATACATGATAGGCGGAAAAAACAGCCAGTATATTTACAATACAGTCGAAGCCATGGAAGCTGGGTTTACATATTTATCGCTGATGCCTGAAAAACTGAGTGGGTTCAAGGCAGTGGAGCTTGCCGGCAATATCTACATCGCTGGCGGTTACACAGTCCCAGGCAATACAGCATCCAGAGCGATGTACGCTTATAACATCCTCAGCAATACCTGGACGCAGAAGGCAAATCTCCCTTCGGGGACGACGTCAAACCTGATAAGCTCAGTTTATGGAAAACTATACCTCTTCGACAGAAACTCAAGCAATGCCACCCGCGTTTTCGCTTATGACCCGCAGACCAATGCATGGTCGGATATAGAGTCTTCTCCCAAAACATTTTCTAATATACAGGCACTTAACGGGAAGATATACTGCTTTACCAACAGCAGCGCGGTTGTTGACGTGTTTGACGTCTTAACCAGAACCTGGAGTCAGGCTGCAGCGCGGCCTGGCAATGCATACATATACAGTACAACTGTATTATCCGGTAAGCTTTATGTTAACACATCCGACGGATATATATGTTGTTATGATCCGGGAAACAACACCTGGACGTCTGATTATAGCGGTAGCTACTCCTCATATTCAGCACCGGTGTATAGGGATATATATTTGTTTTATGCAGGCGTCAGCGGTGAGATAAACCATGTCTATAGGTATTCCCCGGAAGAAAACATGCTTACCTATTATGTAAGTTACTTGCATGAATACAATTATTTCCATCAAATATGCACAGCAAATAATAAAGTTTATCTCTTTGCTGGGCATGATTTAGCAAGCGGTGCGGAAGCCATCGTGGAGTATATGCCATCGGTCAGCCCATGGGCACATAAACAGTTCCCGCAGTTTTTTAACGCACATATGGCCAGCGCAGCGATTGGCAGTAAAATCTACCTTGCGGGGGGAGACGGATATACTGGTGTTAATACAACCTATAAATACATGAAAGAAACGTACGAGTACGATGCCCAGACAGACTCCTGGACGCAAAAAGCAGATATGCCAACAGCGCGATCCAAGGTCGCCGGCGCGGAGGTAAACGGCAAGTTCTATGCCATCGGCGGCGAAACGGCCGCCTCCGGCGCGTCCACAAACAAAGTGGAAGAGTTCACGCCAAACAGCGGCAGCGGCGCCTGGTCAACAAAGGCGGTGTTGCCATATACCGCACATAGCGTGGCAGCAGCTTCATACAACGGAAAGATATACACTTTCGGCGGGCGAAACGGGACCAGTGGAGCCTACAACTACGTGCGGGAGTACGACCCCTCCACGAATGCTTGGTCAACGGCAAAAGCGGCCATGCCCACAGCCCGCTATGGCGCCAGCGCCGTGGAGCTAAATGGCATGATCTATGTCGCCGGGGGTTTCAACAGCGCAGGGACCGCGTTGAAAACATTGGAGGTGTACGACCCCGCAAACAACAAATGGAGCGCAAAGGCGGCGATGCCGGAGGCAAAAGGCTATTGCGGAGGCGTCGCTGACAATGGCGTCTATCTGATTGGGGGGAGCGACACCTACAACTCAGTAAACACTGTATATCAATATAACCCGGCAGTGGACAAATGGTATCACTGGCCTGGATTAGATGATGCCATTGAAGGGGTTGCTGCTGCTGCTATCAATAACGGCATCTATGTGATAAATGGCATAAACAACAACCGAAACCCTAATGGCAGCTATGCAGGTACTATTCCTTCAGCAAATTACTACACCCCAACATCGTCTCTTTCTGACTATGCGGAACTGACGCACCTTGGCTCGGACGTCGTCAACCTGACCGGCAACTTCTCGCGCACATACACAGACTTGAGCTACGCGGCTCAGGGGTTCAATATCGAGTTCACGCGCACATATAACTCGGGCGACGCGCGGGCTAGCCTTATCAGCCCGGGCTGGACATTCGGGTTCCAGGGCAAGGTCGACAGCTCCGGCAACGACACCATAGTGCGCCTCCCGAACGGCAGCGGGCTTGCCTTCAAGGGCAACCCCAACGGCACATTCACCGCCCTGAACTCGCGCAGCTCGCTTGTCAAAAACCCGGACAACACATATACACTGACGACAAAAGACCAGTACTCCTATGGGTTCAATACAAACGGCTACATGTGCTGGATGAGGGACAGGGACGGCAACACCATAACCATAACCGTAAACGCGACAGGCCAGGTAACGGCGGTAACCGACCAGGTCGGCAGGGTGACGACTATCGCATACGCAAGCAACAGGATCAGCACGATCACCGACCCGGTAGGCCGCGTTGTGACGTATGCGTATGACGCAAACGGAAGGCTCAGCTCGGTCAAGGACCCGAACGGCAGCTTCACATATTATGCCTATTTCACTTCAAGCGACGAAAACGGCTTGCTTAACACGATTAAAGATCATAATAACGTTACCGTCGAAAGCGCCACATACTATCCAAAGGCGTGGGACAAACTGCCCAGGGTCAAGACCGAAACAAGCAGGCTCGGCAATGTTACGGCATATGTCTATGCGGATAACGACGGGAAAATGACCGCGACCGACAGCAATGGACGCGCAACCGTCACATGGTATGACAAGGCTGTATTTCCGATACGGGTACTTGACGCCGAAGGGCGGGAGACGCTGACGGGCTACCACCTCGCCGACGGGCTGAACAGGTACGGCGAAGTAAACTCGCGCACCGACCGCAACGGCAACTCGACATTTTTCGAGCGCGACGCGCAGGGCAACATTACGATGCAGGTCAACCCCGACGGCTCTACGCGGGAATTCACATACGACAACAAAAACAACCTGCTGTCCGAAAAGGACGAGCTTGGGAAAATGACGTTTTACGTCTATGACGCCAGCGGCGTCAACCTCGTGAAAATCGCCCGTCCGCTCAACGGCACTGACGTCTACAGCGCAGGGGTAAACCAGGCGAGCTTCGCGATATCGAGCTATGTCTACTACACATCGTCGGAAGCGCTGAGCCAGACCGGCAAGACGATATATGGGCTCCTGAAAACAGAGACCGGGCCCGAAGGCGGCGTCACGACATATTCTTACGACGCCAACGGATATGCCTCTGCAGTCACGAGCCCGATGCAGAGGTCGACGACATACCAGAACAATAAGATCGGCTGGCTGAAGTCCAGCACGACTCCAAGGGGGCATACCACAAGCCACTACTATGACCGGAACGGCAACCTGCTGAAGACAGTAAGCCCTGACGGCGGCGTGCAGCGCTTTGCCTACAACTCCAGGAACCAGATGACGCAGAGGGTCATGCCGACGCAGTACCTCGCCTCCGCCGACACTGCCGCGACATTCAGCGCGGAAAACATCCAGAGCAGCGCGTCGGCAGCATATTCGCAGGCCGGCCACGGGTACAGGTATGCATACGCAGCCAGCGGGGCGCTCACAAGCGTGTCCGACCCGCTCAACTATTTGACTGCATATACATACGACCTCTACGGGAACACGCTGACCGAGACGAAACCGAACGGGGCGGTATATGGGTTCACCTACAACAAGATCGACCTGCTGCTGTCGGCTACGTTCAAAGAGGCGTCGTCTTCGCCCGCAGTTACGCTCTCAAGTTACAGCTATGCCATACTTTCCAGCGGCAACACGACGGTTACGGCGACCCAATACTTCGACAACGCAAACATAGCCGCCACGAAGACGACGTTCGACTACGCCGGGCGCCCAATCAGGGTCGACCAGGCCGATGGGACGACTGTCTACAGCGCATACAACGCGAACGGGACGCTGAAGTCGTCAACCGATGCGAATGGCGGCACGGCATATTATGAATACGACGGCCTGAACCGGCAGGTGCGGCAGTGGGCGCCCGTTAGCGCAAGCGCATATGAGTATTCAGCCATCACGTACGACAAAGCCGGGCGGGTGCTGACATCAATCAAATCAAAAAACACGGTGGCAAACGGGACAATCCCAACCACCGGGCTTGTAACAGTGTCGTTCGTTTACAACGCGGACGGACAGGTTTCCCAGGAAACCACCAGCGGGGGCGCAAAGACGGAATTTTCGTATGACAACAATGGCAACCTCACCGAAAAGCTCATGTATTACAGCCCCGCAAACTACAACCGGGAGTTTTTCACCTACGACAGCATGGACCGGCTCCTGACTTCGAACATAGCCACGCAGAACCGCGACATCTATGGATACCCTGACACGACGGCGGAACTGGCGCTGACGACTACATTTTCGTACGATAAAAACGGCAACATCTTGACTGTGGCCGATCCGAATAGTATAGTTACAACATACACATACGACCTCCTGGACAGGCGGCTCACGACGAGCCAGCCGGGCGTGGACGAAAACAACGCCGCTGTGGCGATAACCACGTCAGCCACATACGACTGGGCGGGAAATATACTGGCTTCGACGAACGAGCTCGGCGATGCGACGGCATTCGCCTACGACCAGCGCGGGAATCTGTCGACGGTCAAAAACGCCTTGAACGGCATACGGTATTTCGCCTATGACCGCGCGGGGAGGAAAACCGCTGAGGTAAGCCCGAGGCATTACAACAGCGTGCTGGCGCTGACGAACATGCCTCGCACAGAATACGCTTATGACGAAATGGGGCGGCTTCTCCGCGAGGCGCATATGTACAAGGACGATGTTGGTGCCTGGAAAACAGTCGTAAGCAGCGCAAACACCTATGACAATAATGGCAACATCATTAAGTCGCAGGACGCTCTGGGATATCAGCAAGGCTACGGTGCGCAATTCGAATACGACCGCCAAAACAGGGTCATAAAGGTAACCGACCCCCTGGGCAACATAAGCACAGTCGCGTATGACGGGCTCGGCAGGGTCGCCACCGAGACGAACGCCAGGGGCGTCGCCACTGCGTATACGTATGATGACAATGGCAACATACTCTCCGTCACAACTGCGGGCATCCTGCTCCAAAGAAACACTTATGACCTGCTTGGGAACCTGCTCACGCAGACTGACGGCAACGGGAACACGGCGGCATTCGCATACAACAGCCTGAACCTGCCCCGCAGCACGGTGCTGCCGGGGGACGGGACCATCGGGGCGTACTCAATAGCATTCAGGTATACAAAGCTTGGCCAGGCGGCCAGCGAGGCGGACAGCCTCAGCAAACAGAAAACCGTCACATACGATAACAAGGGCCGCATGAAGACGGCGACAACCTATGCGGCCGCTAGCAACCAGACCGTCACCGTGTCCTGGCGTTACGACAAGGCGGGCAACCTCCGCTATTATGTCGACGGGAATGGCGATACGACCCAGCATACCTATGACCAGTTGGGCCGGACGGCTTCTACGTCGTGGGTGGTGGTTGATATCAATAATGTCGGAAGAACCAACGCCATGAACTACGTTTACGACGCGAACGGCAACCTTCTTTCCGAGCAGAGTTCCCTCGCCAATAATACATACTCCTACTCCTACGACGCCCTTGACCGCCTGACGCAGAAGCTGGACCCTTACGGCGCGGTCATTGAGAAGCTTGAGTATGACGACAATAATCAGCAGGTGAAGTCGACAGACGCCCTGGGAAACACTGTCAAGTTCGAATACGACTGCAACGGGCGGCTCAAAAAGACCATTGACGGCGTGGGCAACCAGCAGGAAAAGCATTACGACGCAGCAGGGAACACCATCCAAACAACCGACGGGAACGGCTACAGCGCGTATTTCACCTATGACGGCCTCAGCCGCCTGACGCAAGTAAAAAACGCCCTGAACGAAATAACGGCGTACACTTATGACCCGAATGGGAATATGCTCACCCAAACAGACGGCAAGGGCAACACCACGACAATGATGTACAACGCCAGGAACCTGGTGACCCACAGGGTCGAGCCGGGCGGGATGTCGGGCCAGAACATCGACATGGCGAAAACCATGCGCTACTTTTACTACGCCGACGGCAGCGTCATGAATATGGTCGACCAAAACGGCGCCGTAACCCTTAACACATACGATCTGAACGGAAAGATACGTTCGCAGTATGTAGGCGGCAAAATAACTTACTACAGGTACGACAATAATGGCAACCTGCTCACCCAGACGGACGAAAGCGGCGTCACGACGCGCACATACGATTCGCTGGGCCGCGTGACGAGCAAGGATGTGCCGGGCATAGGCCTGACGACATATCTGTACGACATAACGAGCGGCATATCGGCGGGGCACCTTGGGCTGAAGATCACGGACCCGAAGGGGAATATAACGGAGGAGGAATACGACCGGGCCGGCAGGCTGTACCGGGTAAGGTCAGGGGCCGACACGACAGAATACACTTATTTCGCCAACGGCAACCGGAAGAGCATGGCATACCCGAACGGCGTCGTCGCGGAGTACACTTACTATGCGGACAACCGCCTGCACACGCTCGCGAACAAGAAGGGGAACACCTTCCTGAGCACGTTCAATTACGCCTATGATGGGAACGGGAACATGGCCGCGAAGCTGGAGCTCAAAGGCATGACCACCTATGCTTACGACGCCCTTGGCCGCCTCAAACAAGTGGTCGAGCCTGACGGCAGGCAGACCGCGTACACGTTTGACGCCGCAGGGAACCGGCTTGCCGAGGCTGTTACAGTTGACAACTCTGTTACAACCACGTGGTATGCTTACAATGAGCAAAACCGTCTGCTCAGCACTGTAGAGGTGTCGGGCGGCGCCGAAAAGACGACGGCATTCCAATACGACAACAACGGGAACGAGATATCGAGGCTTGTATCGACAATATCGGATGGCAGCCCCAGCCCGGGGTTCGCGCTGTCGCGGGCGGGCGCCGGTTCCGGTGATGAGATAACATTCGAAATAAGCGGGTACGACGCATATGGGAGGCTCGTCTCGGTATACAACGACAACTACGCAGCGAGTTACACGTACAACCACGACGGGCTTCGGGCGTCGAAGTCAGTCACTGAAGACGGGGCCGCATCGACGACGAAGTTCCTCTACAACTCCGGCTACATCGCGCTGGAGCTTGACGGCGCCGGGGCGCAGACGGCTTTCAACGTGTTCGGGGGCAGCAGCGTCATTTCGCGGACGACAACGCAGAGCACGGACTATTACCTCTACAACGGGCGGGGCGACGTCGTCCAACTTACGAACTCAGCGGGGAGCGTAACGGCCACCTACGACTACGACGCTTTCGGAAATCTACTATCTGTAACCAACCACCTGAACCCGTTCCGCTATTGCGGGGAGTACTGGGACTACGAGACGAAAAGGTACTACATGAGGGCGAGGTACTACAGCCCCGCGACCGGGCGGTTCACCCAGGAAGATACTATTAGAGGTTTCGCGAACGATCCGATGAGCCTTAACCTGTTTACATACTGTAATAATAATCCTATTAAATATATTGACCCAACTGGGCATATACTGACCGAAACAGACAAGGCAAACTTAACTTATCAACAGCAGCAAGATATCCTGATAGCCACTGCAAAATATAACAGCGCTCCTGCTGGTCCGGATGGTGACGAACAGAGAGCGAAAGCCAATGCCGAAGCCAATGCTATCCGGGCTTCAGCGGGTTACACTGGCGGCAGAAACGGTGCTACTATAAGTATAAACAGCGGTAAAAGCGTTGATACCGTCGTTGTCGACAAGATAACTACTGTAAATAACAGGGGCAGTATCACTACGGTGAATGTTTTGTCTGGCGCTACTTCCTCAATATACAATAGCGGTACGATCGGAACGATAAACAACAGCGGTACGATCAACGGTATATATAATTACAATACTGGGAGTATCGGCACAATCAATAACAACGGTACGATTAAATCTATAGGTAACAGTGGCACTATTAACTATATATTCGATGCAAGTAGTTGCACAATCAGTACTATAAGTAACTACAGTACTGGCAGCGTTGGTACGATTGGTAATGGCGGTACCATCGGAACTATTATTAACAACGGCATAGTCAACTACATAGGCAGCTACAGCAACGGCAGTGTCAACACAATCAGTAATAGCGCTTCAATCAACAACATAAATACAGGGAAAAACACCTCTTGCATAAACAATTACGGTGAAGTCGGTAGTATCGCTGCTGGCGCAAACTGCGTGATAAAAGTTAATAATAACGGCTTTATCGGTAGTATTTATCTTGGTGGTGGTGGAATACTGGATGGCAGCAACTATGGGTTTGTTGAAAAAATATCTGGATTCAGTAGGTACAAGTTCACAGATCAATGGCATAGCTCCACAGAGGAATCGTTACTCTTAATGCAAAATCGGTATATTTTAAATTATCTTTTGACAGAGGAGGAACAGACCAAAGGTGTTGGCGTTTCAAGGATAGGCGGAAAGCTGTATAGGGACATTTCTATTCCTGTTGCAAATGCGCTAGCAACAGATCTGTGGATGTTTGAGGAACGGAGGGGAGGTGACCCCGCCAGAAATAATCTGTGGTTTGCTGAAATGGTAAGTGGTGATGGGATGTGGAATCTGAAGTATCGACGGGGTAACATCACAAATTGGGAATACACACTAGGCATTCCATTCTGGGGCTACAACACACGAATGGTTCTAAACGGCAGCATAGTAACGGTCGAGGATGTCGGTAACACCACATATGGTTATCTTGGAATAGCAATCGGCTTTAGTCAGTCTTGGTTAATAACAAACTCAGAGCTTAACCATTTAACTAGACATGGTTTAACGGAATGGGGTAACGAACGTCATGACCAGACGCACATAAATATTGGAATCAACTGGTTTTTAAATAATAATGACTTCGAAAACGATGATAATAAATCTAGTAAGAACACGAATACTTCAAGAAAAACATGGGAGGTAAGGTATTAAGAATTGTTAATTGTAGTTTCGAATCAGAATTTATCGGGAGGTGAGAACAATCAAGAAAATAGTAATTACCCTTGTTTCGATATTCTTGGTAATAGCCATAGTAATTATGTCAATGATATGTGTTGTTGAAGGAGGTCTTGTCTTCATGGCTCCAGGTTACAGAAGAATGGATAGATACCTGAAAGCTAATATCAATGAATTAACCTATGTTATTGACGCTCTTTTTGAGTTGGATTATGAGAGTATCATAATTCGTAGTATACCACAGCATGTGGAAGATAAATACAATATGACTATGCAGGTTAGTCGTGAGTATTTGTCATATGAAACAATACCAATCCCCGATGATTTAATTGGTCATATAGAATCTCTGTATAAAAGTGGGGTTAGAGTAATATCATGTGGATGCGATTCGGTGAGCTTTTCGATGTGGTCAACAATGAGTGAAAGTCGTGGTATAAGTTTTTCAAGGTCAGAACTATCGCTTGATGATGATAGCAACATAATTGAAGTAAAACATTTATCAAAAGAAAACTGGTATTATTACGTGGATAATTTTGAAAAATGGAAAGCGCAGCATCCTGAGCTTTTCCGATAGCAAATCAATGTCAACAAGTAACCCATCTTTCGAGAAAAATGCGAACTTTGTGAATATTATTTTCTGCATCACCACCTACGCCTACGACAGCCTCGGTCGCCACTCCACCGTCAGCTAGGAGCTTCGGACAAAAGTCCGAGCCGCTCCGACGATTGTTATAGGCTGGAACAACGCAAGTTGCACATATGAGCGTGTGTTAAAAAAACAGTACAGTAACCCAAGAGACATCCATCCCTATAATACGGTCAGCGCTCATTCACTCATGCACCTTGTGTCATACCGCCCCCTCCCTGATTCTCATCGTCAAGCTACTTCACAGCATCCCCCGCATCTGTGATGGACCGTTTCCTGATATGACCTGCTCTTGAAGTAGACTTTCAATAGTTTTCTAACATTCTGCAAGAGGCAGTGCAACTCCCATTCGAGATCCGCTTTCTCAAGCCCGCGATAGTGAAGCTGGGTGAACCCATCTTGGGTCTTTATGTTTCCCCACACCGGCTCCGGTACGCTTTTCCTTATACTCAGGATTTCTGCACCTTCCGGGCTGCTGGCTTTTTCCTGGCCTCTTCCCTGAGCTTGTCGCCCTCCATGTCCCTGTTGATCTTTCTTATACCATCCTTCGCTTTTGTGCAATCGTTTTGGAACTCGCACGAACCGCAAGCCTCGTCATTGCTGTACATACGGATTTTGCCGCCTCTCGACCCCTTCGGCGCTGACAGCGCAGACCCTCCCGGACAAATGTATGTGTCGGTGCTCTCATCATATTTGAACTTGTCCTTTGCATATTGCCATTCCGCCTCGGCATAGGAAGCGTAAAAATCAATACCTTTCCCCATGGTATAGGAGATGTTGTTCGCTGAAAAGAACCCCGCATCAGCACCAAGCTGGAATCCGTCAAGGCTGCCATATGTCTGCTCTGTACGTTCAACACATGGGGCCAGGCTCACCTGATCGACAGGGTTGTTGCTTGTATAACACCCAAGTATGATATTCGCCCTGTCGTCGACTATCGCGAAATTGTTGTAGCACTGCTGTACTCCATGGTGTTTTGTCGTCATTATGCACGAGTCCGGGTCAGTGAAATTGATCTGCCGTTCCGCCGGGATTTTCTTGTTACCGTTTGCTGCCTTCCATTTCTCCTCCAGCTCTTCTTTCGCATCTTCCATGTGGGAAACCCTCTTGTGGACAAACGCTATGTTGTTTAGGATTTCGATGGCTTCGTCCTGCTCTTCCGGGCTTACGTTTTCCAGGATCCGCAGTCCGCCCTTTATCTCGTCCATGCGGCTTTCTTCCCAAGGTTTTTCGGATTGCGGCCGGCTCAGGCCCGCTGTTTCATCGAAGTCCCTGTTGAAAACCCGTTCCTGTCTTTCCCCCAAGGCATCCTTGTGTATCTTTCGTAATCCCCCATGCACATCGTACGCATCTTCCATGGCCGCGTCATCGAAGGCCTCTCCCGCAAGTTCCCATCCGTCTACGACATCCTTTAACGCAGCAAACAGGGTTTTCAAATCTTCCTTTCCGCGAATCGTTTTCTTTTCCAAATACTCGTAGCTCATTGCCTTGTGCTTGGAAGCGTTTGCCTTTACTTTGACCCCGTCAATATAGCCGCGCTCCCCGCCGATTAGCTCCTGTTGATCGCACAGATGCAGAACCTGTACAAATATGCTATCCAGCTCCGACAAGATTTCATTGATTGTCCGCTCCACAGTTTTGTAGCTTGGCATCTTCATGCCGTTCAGGATCCATTGGGCGCCGATACTGTCCCCGGCAAACCGAACGATGCTTTCGTACTCAAAGTACCCGCTGTACATCGCGTAGAATATCACTGCTACCAGCGTCGGCCTGCTATACGGGGGCGTCCCCATACTCATGACCTTGTATAGTTTTAAATCCAGCGTTTCGGCTAAAGACAGAAAGAAACGCGCTGCATGGGGCCCACTTTCCACTCTTTCCGCCAGCAACTCTGGCAGTACGATAAGCTGATTCCTTAATGCAGGTGTCCTTGATGACATTTTCCCTCTCCCCTTAGTCTGATTTATTCCAAAAAGAGAGAGCTTTTCCTTTGCGTTATCCTGAAAAAAGTGGTATTATGATTCCAGTTTTGAAAAAGCGCTCTCTTTGGTGGTTTTGGTACTGTTGTTTTGCAATTACAGTATACCATTATTGAGGTGCTTTTTCTACATGAATATTCGCGAATTATCTAGTATTTGCAAAGGTTACAGAGTCGACAACACGTCACTCGACTCATCATGAGTTGCTCGGTAATTACGGCTCGGACTTTTGTCCGAAGCTCCTAGGGCGGCAGGACAGCCGCCTACTCCTACGACTTCAACGGCAACCGCACGTCGCTGGCCACGCCGGGCGCGACGGCGCCAACGTCATCGCCGAAGCCACTGGCGGGGTTGAGGCCTACTACACAAGAGGGATCAACATCCTGTGGGACAGCGTAGGTGCGTACTACCTCTTCAATGCGCACGGCGATGTCGTGGCGATCGCAGGCGCAGTGACAAAAACTGCCGAGTACGACGCTTTTGGCAACGTCACCTCCGGCGGCTTCTCAAGCCCTTTCATGTACTGCGGGGAGTGCCACGACTGCGAAAAGGGAACGATGTTTTGTATGACGTCGTGATTCCATTTCTGCATGAAGATGCACTCATAGACTTGGCTGGTTTCATCAATTGTCAGCCAACCTGAACCAGCCTGCTGCCTGTTTTGTCGCGCTCGACCAGTATCCTGCCGGGGATCCGCTCCTTCAGCGCGTCGACATGGGAAATGATCCCCACAAGGCGGCTGCCGTCCGCGAGGGACGCTATCACGTCCATCGCGCCGTCGAGCGAATCGCTGTCCAGGGAGCCGAAACCTTCGTCGATGAACATCGAGTCGATTTTGACCCCGCCCGAGTAGGC
>Ga0123353_10004400_pt1 | contig 18134 bp, 15 predicted proteins | sample TergutLab28metaG_3_FD_92763 | JGI IMG/M metagenome (GOLD analysis project Ga0123353, IMG submission 92763) | Labiotermes labralis P3 segment gut microbial communities from Petit-Saut dam, French Guiana - Lab288 P3 | ecosystem: Host-associated > Arthropoda: Insects > Digestive system > Gut ... | reverse complement strand
TTTATACAATGTCATCTCAGGATATGACCTCTTACGCAGAGATTATAGCAGTGCTCAGATTGAAGAGGGCATCGCTCAGTTAAAACAAAGTAGTCTTCTTTCGGATAAAATGAGTGATCAGCTATTTTCACAGGTGCGGGAAGTCTTACAAGCAGGCCCCCAAGAAGACCTGTTATAAACTTCTATACAGGTTTCCAAGAGTATGAGGGTGGAACCCTCATACTTCAAGGTAGCAACTGAAACTGCGAACCGGCAAACACACGAACCGGCAAACCGCACTTGACATCAAGTGCGGTTTTTCCTATAATACCGAGATAATGTCGAGAGCTTGCTTCATATGACTATGTAACCCTGGAGGTGGTCTTAATGAAATACATGTCTAGTGATGAAATCCGAGAAAGCTTTTTAAGCTTCTTTGAAAGTAAAGCGCACTTACGGTTGCCTGGAGCGAGTCTCATTCCGGTTAATGATCCAAGTTTGCTCCTGATAGGAGCAGGAATGGCACCCTTCAAAGCTTATTTTACAGGCATCGAGACGCCACCTGCACCAAGGGTGACTACTGTCCAACGCTGTGTTCGCACTCCTGATATGGATCGTGTTGGTCAGACCGGACGCCACGGTACTAGTTTTGAAATGCTTGGCAATTTCTCCTTCGGGGAGTACTTTAAGCGTGAAGCCATATCCTGGAGCTGGGAGTATGTCCTCGAAGTCCTGGAGCTTCCTGCAGATAAAATATATATTACTGTTCATGAAAATGACGATGAGGCCTATGATATCTGGCATGACGAGATTGGCATACCCAAAGAACGTATCTATCGCTTCGGAGATGAGGAAAACTTCTGGGAGATCGGTGTGGGACCCTGTGGTCCGGATTCTGAAATTTTTATCGATCGTGGTCCGGAATACGGCTGTGATTCCCCTGAATGCAGCATGGGTTGCAGCTGCGATCGTTTTTTAGAGATTTGGAATCTGGTCTTTACCCAGTTCGATAAAGATAAGGACGGCAATCTTACTCCCCTGGCACGTCGCTGTATAGACACCGGCCTTGGTTTGGATCGTGTGGCCATGGTCCTGCAAGGGAAGCATTCCCTCACCGAAATCGACCTGCATAACCCTTTACTCGAGCACTTGATTAAGATCACAGGTGTCGATTATAATGCCGGAGGTCCTGAACGAGTAGCGCTGAGAGTCATTGTCGACCATCTTAAAGGAGTAGTTCTGCTTATCGGTGATGGCGTAATGCCAGGCAACGAGGAACGCAGTTATGTTCTCCGACGCTTGATGCGCCGCGCTGCCCGTTTTGGCTGGATGTCCGGTCTTCGGCGTCCCTTCATGGCAGAAGCAGCCAGGTTTATCATCGAGACTCATTGCGTAGGCTACCCTCATCTGCTGGAGAAGGCAGACTTCATCTGCCGCGTGATCGATGCCGAGGAAAGTCGATTCCATGAAACCCTGGAGAGCGGTTTGCTGATGGTCAGGCAATATATCAGCAGTATGAAGACCAACAATCTTAATGTCCTCGATGGAGAACAAGCTTTCCGCCTCCATGACACTTTCGGTTTCCCTCTTGAGTTGACTCAGGAGCTACTGGAAGAGAGCGGCCTTGGTATTGATACCGCTGGTTTTTTCAAAGCTATGCAACAGCAGCGACAACGCGCCAGAGACGCAAGGGGCAGTATCGATGTAATGGGCATAGGGAGGGCAGGACTACGGGAGTTTATGTCACGCTTCCTTGGCTACGATGATCTTACTATGGAGAGTGAAATAATCGCTCTCTGGCAAAAAGGTGAACAGTTGACAGTTGTTCATCCTCCCGGTGAGGTTGATGTTATCTTAAACGTGACACCCTTTTATCCGGAAGGCGGGGGTGAAGTCGCAGATACCGGGTTTATCTCTCTGGGTAATGAAGCGCTTACGGTATCCGCTACCTTTCGCGAAGCAGGGACTATAGTTCATCGCGTTACTCTTGGTAAACAAGCCATTTCTGTGGGTGACAGAGTACAGTTAGTCGTCGATCGACAACGCAGAGAAGCTATCAGCCGTCATCACTCAGCTACTCACTTACTTCACCTGGCTTTACGCAAGGTTCTAGGTTCTCATGTCCATCAATCAGGATCTCATGTCGATGAGCATCGTCTGCGTTTCGACTTCAGTCATTTCGATGCATTGACTCTTCAGGAGCTCAGAGAGGTTGAGCGCCAGGTGAACGCTTTAATCATGGCGAACCAACCAGTGATCGTATCTCAGATGACCTATGATGAAGCGAGAGCTATCGGCGCGACGGCGCTCTTTGATGAGAAATACGGTGAAACAGTTCGTGTTGTTCAGATTGGGGAATCCCTGGAACTCTGCGGAGGATGTCATGTTCGCAGCAGCGGAGCAATAGGCCTGTTGCATATCCTAAGCGAGAGCAGCTGCGGTTCCGGTTTACGGCGTATCGAAGCTGTCGCTGGTGAAAGCCTTCTGGAACTGCTAAATGCTAATGAGGAAGTTATAAACAACCTCTCTGTCACCTTAAAGTCCAATCCAGCGGAGCTAATGTCTCGGGTAGCAGATCTGATCCAGCAAAACCGTGACCTGACACGCGATCTGGAAAAACTCAGGCTGGAGCAATCCAGGAGTTTATCCGATGGACTCATGGACCAGATTCAATTAGTCGAGGGAGTTAAGTTAATCGCTGCAAAGGTTTCTGCGGTGGACTCAGAAGGACTAAGGATCCTCGCAGATCATCTACGTGATAGAATGGGGAGCGGGGTCGTCTTCCTGGCATCGGAAAACGATGGCAAGTTAAGCTTGTTGGCGGCGGCTACGAAGGACCTTGTTAACATAGGCGTGAATGCAGGGAGTTATTTACGTGCACTAGCGTCTATTCTGGACGGCAGAGGAGGCGGTCGGCCGGATCTGGCTCAAGGAGGCAGTTCATTTCCAGGTAAGTTGGTAAGCGCTCTACAGCAGTCTGGTGAACTACTTGCTCAGCAGATTCGCAGAAAATAAACCGCTTACTGATAGCAAGCGGCTGGGATCGGCTTAAGGTCACTTTGTAAAAGTTATATGTTAGTAGTAGAAACAGGAGACCATCAGATATTAGTGCTTATGCTATCTTATTAGATAAACTCCCTGTAGAGACCCATAACCCGACCAAGGATAGTGCACTCCCTGGTATAGATCGGTTCATAAGCAGGATTGGCTGGCTGCAACATGATACCTTTGGGATCACTGTAATAGTATTTTACTGTAGCCTCATCTTCCAGTAGGGCAACGACAATCTCCCCGTTGCTGGCACTGTTTTGCTTGCATACATATATGAAGTCCCCGTCGAGAATTCCAGCTTCGATCATGCTGTCGCCTCGAATCTTCAGGGCATATATTTCGCCCTTACTTTGAATGTGCTCGGGTACAGGCAGATGTCCGACAATGTTTTCAATGGCAAGGATGGGTACCCCTGCTGTTACCTGACCGAGAACGGGAACCATAGCTATAGGACGAACCTGATATATATCGAGAATCTCCAGAGCTCTTGGCTTGCTGGCATCACGGCGCATTAAGCCCATATCTTCCAAACGGGACAGATACTTATATATGGTAGCCGTTGATTTGACACCGGTGGCTTTTCCGATCTCCCGCACTGAAGGAGCAAACCCTTTGGTCAGCATCTCCGAGCGTATAAAACTGAGAATCCGGTCAGCTATCTCCTGCATTTCATCTTGACTGATTCTTCGTGGCATGATTAACCTCCCTCATTGAAACATGAGTTTATTATATGAGATGGCTATGCATATGTCAATAGAGTCCCCTATTTGGTGTCCTATATTAGAATCTTCAATGGTGATGCATGTTTGCGTAGAATAAAAGAATGTGTTTTGTGGGAGAGAAAACATGGCTTTCCAGATAGTTCTAGTTGAACCGGAGATCCCGCCGAACACAGGCAACATTGCTCGCTTATGTGCTGCAACCGGCTCGATCCTGCACCTGGTGGAACCTCTGGGTTTCTCCTTGTCTGACAGTCAGCTGAAACGGGCTGGCTTGGACTATTGGCATCTTCTCGACCTGCACATTCATCCTGATTGGGAAAGCTTTAACCTTTATGCAGAAGGGAAACGCTATTACCTGACTACCAAAGGAGCGCGTGCATACAATACTGCTTCATTTTTAGATGGTGATTTGTTGGTGTTTGGTGCGGAAACAAGGGGTCTCAGCGCTGATATTCTAGGTATAGAGCCCCAGATGCATCTTCGCATACCTATGATCAGCGAATCTCGCTCTCTCAACCTTTCCAATGCAGTAGCCATTGTTCTTTATGAAGCTCTCAGGCAAACTGGTTTCAAGGGTTTATATCCCTGTGATGAATCTGGAGGTAGATAAGATTGAAGAAACGCATACTTACCGGGGATCGACCAACAGGTAAACTCCACCTTGGCCATTATCTCGGATCATTGGAAAACCGTGTTAAGCTTCAGGATGAATATGATACTCTGATACTCGTCGCGGATATCCAGGCGCTAACCACTAACTGGGAGAACCCTGAAGCATTGGCAGTTGATGTGCGGCAGGCTGCTGAAGATAATCTGGCTGTAGGTGTAGATCCTGACAAGGTCACCTTCGTAGTCCAGTCTATGATACCGCAGATTGCCGAACTAACCGTACTTTACTCTAACTTTGTATCAGTGAATGTCCTGCGCCATAATCCCACTATTAAGAGTGAGGCTGCACAGCGCGGGTATAATGATCTGATGTACGGTTTTTTGGGTTACCCGGTATCCCAGGCAGCAGATATAACCTTCTGCAAGGCGCATGTGGTTCCTGTTGGAGAAGATCAGGTACCACATCTGGAGTTGACACGTAAAATAGTTCGTCGGTTTAACGAATTATACAAACCTGTGCTGATTGAACCGGAAGCTCTGGTAGGCAGAGTGGGTCGTCTGGTAGGTTTGGACGGAAATGCTAAAATGTCCAAGAGTATGGGCAACTGTATCTTTTTAAGCGATGATACCTCGGAAGTACTAAACCAGGTGAACAAGGCTGTCACAGATCCTGCTCGTATACGAGCCAGTGATCCCGGACATCCCGATATCTGCACTGTTTATGCCTATCACTTGGCATTTAATGACGTTGAGAAAGAGGATATCGCAGAGAGATGCCGTGGTGGACTTATAGGTTGTGTAGCCTGTAAAAAACGTCTCGCAGGTGTATTAAATGACCTCCTTGAACCAGTACGTGAACGCCGGGATGAACTTAAGAAGCACCCTGGTCGTGTAGATGAGATATTGAGAGCTGGTACAGCAAAAGCGCTGCTCCTGGCAGAGGAAACTATGCGTGAAGTCCGCGAGGCGTTGCAAATCGCCTACTTTAGTTAAGGAGAGTAAAATATGTCTTCTCTCACCATGGACAAGCTTGTGAACCTGTGTAAGACCAGGGGATATATATATCCAGGTTCGGAAATATATGGTGGTCTGGCCAATACATGGGATTACGGTCCTCTGGGAATCGAGTTGAACAATAATATTAAAAAGATGTGGTGGCAAAAATTCGTTCAAGAGTCGGCTTATAACGTAGGAATCGATACCGGGATTCTAATTAATCCGCAGGTGTGGGTTACTTCAGGTCATGTCGGTAACTTTAATGACCCGCTTATAGATTGCCGTAATTGTAAGGCACGATTCAGGGCGGACAAACTTATTACAGATCACAGCGTCGCAATTGGCCGGGAGATAAATGCGGATGGCTGGTCATTCGACAGAATGCAGGATTACTTACGAGAGGAAGCAGTTACCTGTCCTCTGTGCTCAAGCAGGGACTTCACTCCTATTCGACGTTTTAATATGATGTTTAAAACACACCAGGGTGCCCTGGAAGACAGCCAGTCTGTGGTTTATTTAAGACCGGAGACAGCCCAGGGCATATTTATAAACTTTAGAAATCTACTGGTCTCTACGCGACGCAAGCTACCCTTGGGAGTATGTCAGATAGGTAAGGCTTTCCGCAACGAGATCACTCCAGGTAACTTCATATTCAGGACTCGTGAGTTTGAGCAGTTGGAGATGGAGTTTTTCTGCTCGCCATCATCGGCTGATGAATGGTTCGATTTTTGGCGCGTCTTTTGTCGCAGTTGGTTACTTGATTTAGGATTAAATCCGGATCACATAACGCTGCGGGATCACAAAGCGGAAGAGCTTTCGCATTATTCCAGTGCAACGACTGATATTGAGTTCGACTTCCCTTTTGGCAGAGGAGAACTATGGGGTATTGCCAATCGTACAGACTACGACTTGCGTTGTCATGCTCAAGTCTCCGGGAAGGACCTTATGTATTTAGATCCCTTAACAAACGAAAAATACATTCCTTTCTGCATAGAACCATCCGTCAGTGTGAGCAGACTGGCTCTCGCTTTTTTATGTGATGCTTACGATGAAGAACTCCTTAGTGACGGTGAGACTCGCACAGTTCTGCATCTTGATCCCAGGCTGGCACCGATTAAGGTAGCTGTTGTACCTCTTTCCAAGAAACTCAGTGAACCTGCAACTAAAGTGTATCAACGCTTACAGAAGCATTGGATGGTGGACTTTGACGATGTGGGGAGTATAGGAAAGCGTTACCGACGTTATGATGAAGTAGGCGTGCCTTTTTGTTTAACTTACGATTTTCAAAGCGTTGACGATGATTGTGTTACGATTCGCTTCCGTGACAGCATGGAGCAGCAACGACTTCCCATGGAAAATATTGAAGCATGGCTATTTCAACAATTAGGAGATAAAGACAAGGGATTTTAAGGCAGATCACGAATATTTATAGAGCCTAGTTATGGAGCAGTGATTGCACTCCTTACGTAGTACCAGTCTCTTATTTGATCGTAAGAGGTGGTAGTAAAATGCCTCAGTTGCATAAGGAGCAGGTAATCTTTGGTTTGATTCTCGGTATCCTGATATCGGGCATCGGGATAACCTGGTGGAACAGTTATCAGAAGAGTCTTAATCCAGTAGCGTCCCTAACTGCTATTCCCTGGAACTCAACAGCGGCTTCAGGAACGTCAGATCCCGGTACTGCCGCAGTATCGGGTGCAACAACGCCAGAGGTCAGGAGTATTATTGTCTATATTGTCGGAGCAGTAAAGAGTCCAGGGGTCTACGAACTTCCAGAGGGTTCTCGTCTGGATACAGCTGTTAGAATGGCTGGCGGTTTCGATGCAGAGGCAGATCGAGAAGCCGTAAACTTGGCGATGGTGTTACAGGATGGCTCTCGCTATCGATTACCTCGCACAGGAGAGGAAGCAACCGAGACAGAGTCAGATACCGCAGAGAGCATAGATACCAGGAGCTCTGCCAAAATTAATATCAATACGGCAAGCAAAGCCACTTTAGAGACTCTGCCTCAGATAGGAGGCGTCAGAGCCCAGGCCATAATCGATTACCGAGCACGCAACGGTCCTTTCTTATCCATTGATGACTTGAAGAAAGTACCAGGAATCGGCAGCGGTATCTTCGAACAGCTGCGCGACCTGATCACTGTTTGAAGGTCTGCATATGGCGTTGAAAAGACCGTTTTTTTGGTTCTGTATCTCCTTTATAACAGGCATCTGCCTACAGTCAGTCGATTATAGGTCTTCTTGGCTGTTAGTATCAGCGATGACAGTAGGAACATGGATCCTGCGTAAAAAGATACAAGATGAAGGTCTTGTATGGAGCGTTTTGCTGTTGTCGCTGGCTCTTGGCTATTTTTATGCATCGGCACACTGGCTGGCTTTACCAGAGATTCTACCCGTTGATCTGGATCGCCAGGAGGCCAGAATTCAGGGTATGGTTGGTGGCTTTCCCAGAAAACAAGGTCATGATTGGATCCTGGACCTCAATGATCTTTTTATCCATAAAAGCGGCAAGTGGATACCACTTGAAGGTCATATACGCTTACGCCTCTATCCTGCCAGAGATCCGGAATCGGTTGAAGAAGACTCTGAGAGCAGTGCTGGAATGTCCTGGCAACCTGGGGATATAATCGAAGCCATTGTAAAGATAAATCGTTATCGTCAGGGTAGGAATTTTGGTGACCCTGATTGGTCTCTGCTCTTTAGACGTCGAGGTATTATCGGAAATGCCAGTGGAAATCAGGATCAGGTAGAATTACTCTATAGATTGCCCCAGGATAGTTGGAATCTGCAGCTTTCTCTTTACAAAACTAGGCAGATGGTTATCTCTGCTTTTCTGGATTCCGGCCAGGAGTTTATGCAGAGAGAGTGGGTTGAGTTACTGTCCGGGCTAACCATTGGGATGAATGATGAACTGCCTGAGGAGTGGGACGATGCTTTTCGACAGGCAGGGGTTGTTCACCTATTAGTCGTCTCGGGTGGTCATTTCGCTGTTCTTTTTTTAATTCTGCGATTTTTACTACGCTATTTTCGGATTTCCCTCTGGGGTGAGCGTGCCTTTCTGATCGTTGTGACTATCGCTTACATGTTGCTGACTGGCTCTGAGCCTTCGATTCTGCGTGCTGGCATTACTGCTCTAATCTTGATAGCTGCAGAGATTATGCATCGGCGACCTGAATGGCCAAGTTTGCTGATCTTTTCAGCAATTCTCATTCTCCTCCACAATCCTTTTGCCATTTTTGAAGCAGGTTTCCAGTTATCATACCTCTCTGTCGCGGGTATCATGCTCTTTAATCCTATTTTTACTCGCTGGTTGCAACAGTTGAAATTGCCGAGGTTTCTGGTAACAAGTCTTGGTGTAACGTTTGCTGCTCAGCTTGGCGTCCTACCCCTGGGAGTGCAACTGTTCAATCAGATTTCCCTGGTAGCTCCTCTTAGCAATTTGCTTTGTGCGGCATTAATTATTCCCATCCAGTTTATTGCAATTTTACTTATCCTGCTTGCTCCTTTTGGTGCCTTTGCCACAACGAGTATGGCACTGTGCGCAAGAGGTTTACTGCATCTGCTGGTGAGCATTGCACAGGTCACAGCGAGTCTTCCGGGAGCTGTTTGGAACATACCTTCTCCTGGTTGGCCGCTGGTCTTTGTCTTCTACGGAGCACTGTTGCTGCTGGTACTAAGTCCTGAAACTATATTCGCCAGGCGCAAAAAGATGGGCCTGGTCTCAGGAATTGTCATGCTTTCAGTTGTAATGATCATTCATCCATGGCCATACCAATTTGAAGTTATCATGTTGGACGTTGGTCAGGGTGACAGCATCTTCATTCGTTTTCCTAACGGAAAAACCATGCTGATCGATGGTGGAGGCTCAGCTCAATTCGTCAGCGAAGTCGGTCGCTATACAATAGTACCCTTTTTGCGCCGTCAAGGGGTGCAATATCTCGATTTTGCGCTCTTCACGCATCCCCATGAAGACCATTACCAGGGTGTAATGCAGACTTATGACCGCTTCCCTACAAAAATGGTTGGACTACCCAGATTGGAGCGCTGCCAGACACTCCCAGCAGAACTGAGTATGTGGCTGTCTTCTCTTCCACAGATGAAATACCTCTTGCTTAACCAGGGGGAGATACTTGACCTTGATTCATCCGTTCTCCTCGAGGTTATTTCTGCTCCGGAGCTAGTTCCAACTCCATCCTTCGGAGAGGTCAACAACTCTTCGCTTGTCCTGAGATTAGAGTATGGTAAGACAGTGATTTGGTTGAATGGTGATGCTGAAGCAGATATTGAACGACAGATTCTAGGGCGTGGTTATCATGAACAGGATGCCCAGGTAATTCTCAAGGCAGCACATCACGGGAGCAGGAATGCGTCCAGCGCCGAATGGCTCGCAGGTATAAAGCCTGCTGCGACTCTCATCTCAGTTGGAGTAGGTAACTCGTATGGGCATCCTAGTGGAGAGACGCTAAACCGGCTGGATGAAGTGAGTAGTTTGGTGCTGCGAACCGATATCGTTGGCTCTGTTCGACTATGTAGCGATGGCATTCAATGGAGTTATGAAACAGTTATCAAATAGAAAGGAAATGCTTTCACAGACGGTGAATCTAAACAGGGCTGGCTGACAGCTTAACGGTTCTTCTCAAAGGGGGGAGCATATGGATTGGCGGGATTTACAACGCAATCTTCCGGCGGCTTCCTTATATCTTGTCTACGGGGAAGATGAGTGGCAGATAACTCAAGTGCTCAGGGAACTGAAGAAAATGATCCCCGTGTCATTAAGGCAGATGAACCTTTATCATATAGACGGCAGGAAACTCAAACCTACAGATTTGCAAAACTATCGCCAGGTTTCTCTTTTTGGAGAAGAACGTCTCTTGATCATCGATGAACCTTCTTTCCTGCGCTCCGCTCGTAGAGGCGAGGACTCATCAAGTAGTTCAAGCAGAGATGAGAACGAAGAAAGTCTCTGGCAAAGAGCGCTGTCAGAAATGCAGGATGAATTACCTGTTGTAATTGTCCATCCAGGTTCTCTGGATAAGCGACGCAGAATGTGGAAATGGTTGGATAAGGAAGCTTTGCTGGTTGAGTGTAACCCTCTAAAACGAAGTGCGATGCTATCTTTTATCCAGGAGCAACTGCGTGCGGAGGGGTTTACTGCAGGATATGGTGTCGCAGAAACCATCCAGGAGATTGCGGGTGAAGCACCTGGAATAGTTGTGCAGGAGATCAGCAAGTTGCGGACAGCCTATCCCGATCTGTCTCGCTTAACGGCTGAAGATGCTGAGCGGGTCCTGTCGGAGTCCATCGATGCTAAGGTTTATTTACTGATCGATCTTCTCACAGAGTCAAAGCTGGCAGATGCCTTTGATCTGGTGGATGAACTCCTTCGCAGAGGGGAGAGTGTTCCACGCATACTCTCGTCGCTAGCCGGTCAGGTGAGACAGATGATACAGGTTTTATCCCTGCAGAAGAGCAAACAGAATAATACTGCCATTGCCAGGACTCTGGGTTTGCACGCCTTTCATGTCCAAAGGCTGGCAGAGAAGGGATCGTTATTTCATGAAGAAGAGCTGAGGGAGTTGCTCTCCATCTGCTGTCAGAGCGACAGCAGAATGAAGAGTGGTCGTCTGGGTATGGAAAGTGGCCTGAACCTGATGCTTCTTCGTGTCTCTGCAAGTCTTAAAAGAGGTAGGCTTGTCCAATCCTGAAAGGAGAAGACGCTAAAATGGACGTGAAACTAATAAACATTGGGTTTGGCAACCTGGTATCTGCCAATCGTCTCGTTGTGGTGGTATCTCCGGAGTCTGCGCCAATAAAGCGTACAGTCTCCGAATCTCGGAACAGAGGTATGTTGCTTGATACCACATTTGGCCGAAAAACAAGAGCGGTCCTGATCATGGATAGTGGTCATGTCATTCTTTCAGCCATAAACCCGGAGACTATTGCCAACAGATTCAGTCAGAAAGATGTACGGGTCAGAGAAGAAGCAGACCGGGAATCTGATGATTCCGAAGAGTAAAGGAGGTTCGATGATGCCTGAGTATATACCTTCAGACGAAATGTACAAGTTTATAGACTGTCGTTACACCGGTGTTGTAGTTACCGCCAGGCGTGCTCGTCAACTAATGATGGAAGACCCTACAAGTGCCAAAGGAAAACCACTGTTGCGTGCCTTTGATGACCTTATGCAAGGCAAGCTTCATTACCAATTCGTTGATCCTTTGGAATATGAGGAGGAGTATGGTGAGGGCGTATACTACCCTCAAGAGGATCCGCCACAGGACACTGTGAGTAAATCGGGACGCGCAAAGAAAGATGACAGCTGATGACACCGGGTTGAGACTGGACGAGTAATGACCTACGCTTTGGTGAAGCTGGATCGACCCGTTCGTGAACTTGCCGAAGGTCTTACCTATTCTGTCCCCGAGGAGATGGTAGGGACTCTGGCAATAGGCTCGTTGGTTAAAGTGCCTTTAAAGAATGAGATAACTACAGGAGCCGTTGTCGGAATAGGTGAGAAAGAACCCACCTTTGCGGTTCGTCCGATAACGGCTTTGCTTGATGATGATCTGGGTCCGGTTTTACGAACAGAACAGCTTGCTTTAATCGAATGGTTAGCAGAGTACTACCTGACTCCCTGGGCGCATGCATTTGCAGTAGTTCTTCCTCAGGCATCGCGTGGTCGAAGCAGGAAGAATAATAGCTCTGCGGACTCCGCGAAGGAAGTACCGCCAACTTCGCACTATCAACCTCTGCATACACTGACTACTGCTCAGCAACAGGCACTGGACGATATTATTCTGGAGTTTAACTCTCCCGAATCTCGTCCGGTTCTGTTACATGGGGTCACCGGAAGCGGTAAAACCGAGATTTATATGCATCTCATAGAGGATCAGTTGAAGCAGAGTCATTCCTGTCTGGTCCTGGTTCCGGAAATCACCCTCACAGTTCAGTTAATGGATCGGTTTAGGAATCGTTTTGGCGATAAGGTTGTCGTTTTACACAGCGGAATGACCAACTCTGCACGAAAACAAAACTGGCGTATGATTCGCACTGGACAGGCGCGGATCGTGGTGGGTGCTCGCTCTGCGGTGTTTGCACCTCTAAGAGAGTTGGGTTTGATCATTCTAGATGAAGAACACGAACATACGTTCAAGAGCGAAGAGGATCCAAAATACCATGCTCGTGATGTTGCTATCTGGAGAGGAAATTACAACGGAGCCAGGATCCTGTTAGGATCTGCCACTCCCTCCCTGGAGTCCTTTTATTTAGCCTGTAATGAGAAGTATAAGCTGGTTTCTCTGGGAGAAAGAATCCATGCGCGTCCCATGGCGGCAATCGAGTTGGTCGATATGCGCAGGGAGTTGCAGGAAGGTAACCGATCTCTGTTCAGTCGTATGCTTCTTCGTGATCTAGAGGGGATAGTTTCCAGGGGAGAACAAGCAATCCTTTTCCACAATCAAAGAGGATTCCACCGTATGACACTTTGTCGATCCTGTGGTTTTGTTCTGGAATGCCCTGAATGCGAAGTGCCTCTCATCGAACATAAAGATAGTGGTCACCAGACTGTTAGCGGTCAGCACAGGCAGGAATCACATCTTAAGTGTCATATATGTGATTATGAAATAGAGATGCCAGACAAATGTCCTCAGTGTGGATCCGGTTATCTGCGTTTCTTTGGCATTGGAACTGAGAAAGTTGTTGAAGAGTGCGCAAAGGCTTTCCCCCAGGCTCGCATCCTCAGACTGGATGCTGATAGCAGTCGTCAACGGGACGCAAAAACCGAAATTGTTCGTTCCTTTGGTAATCATCAGGCAGAAATATTGGTCGGGACCCAGATGGTAGCCAAGGGTCTCGATTTTCCTGCCGTAACCCTGGTCGGGATCATATCAGCTGACAGTATTCTGCGAGCTCCGGACTACAGGGCAACTGAACAAGCTTACTCTCTAATGACTCAGGTTTCCGGTCGCTCAGGTCGAGGAGACCATCCCGGCAGAGTCATCATCCAAAGCTATGCTCCGGAGCATCCGCTTGTTCAGGCTGTGCGTAGTCAGAGCTATCAGGCGTTCTACAACACGGAGATCCCTCGTCGCGAGAAGCACTTTGAGCCTCCATTTTCATTTTTAGCTTGGGTTACTGCTTCCGCCCTCACACCGCAGGATGCTTTCAGGTGCATGTACCTGTGGTCGACAGAGATTGATCCTGGTTGTGAAGTCAGAGGTCCACAACCAGCACGGCTCTATCGACAATCCGGGCGTTTCCGTTATCAGTTGATTCTTAAAGCAGATAGTCGTCAACGACTAAAAGATGCTCTGAGGTCATTAAGCGAAAAACATCCGCCAGGAAAGAATATACAACTTAGCATCACTCTTGACCCGCTACGTATGTAGATTACTACTGATATACTGAGTGAGAGGAGCAGATAATGGCCGAGCGAATTATTAGGGGTGCTGGAGATCCGGCGCTCTTTAGAGTTGCCAAGGAAGTGAATGTCATCAATCCTGGGGTGATTCGGCTCCTCGATGATCTAGTCGAAACTATGCGGGCGCATCAGGGTTTAGGACTGGCTGCACCACAAGTTGGCATTGCAAAGAGGATTATTGTTGCTGAGTATGAGAATGCTCTGTATGAGATGATAAACCCTCTCCTGATTGGTGAAGAGGGAGAGGTTGTGGATATCGAAGGGTGTCTCAGCTATCCTGGCATTTGGGCAGAGGTATCGCGCCCTCAGTCTGTTCTTATAAGAGCGATGGATCGTGAAGGGCAGGTAATTGAAGTTCATGCTGAGGGTATAATGGCTCGGGCTTTGCGTCACGAAATGGATCATCTGGATGGACAGGTTTTTGTAGATAAAGTGATTCGTTTCATAGACCCAAGTGAACTGGATGATGGTGACAAACCTGCAACCATACGTGCGATTATCGAGTACCGCAGGGGTGAGAAGTGAGGATCATCTTCTTTGGAACACCTGATTTCTCTGTGCCATCTCTGACCGCCCTACAGGAGCGGCACGAAGTTTCTCTGGTAGTTTCTCAGCCGGACAGGCCAAGGAATCGGGGTATGACCCTTTCCCCTCCTCCTGTAGTAAAGGCTGCGAGGGCTCTGGGAATTGAGATGATCTTTCAACCAAAACTAATTAAGGACCCAGGTTCACTGACCAGGATAATAGCCATTGAAGCAGATCTCTTAGTTACTGTAGCATATGGGCAGCTTTTGCCCAAGGCTCTACTGCATCATCCCAGTATAGCGGCAATCAATCTGCATGCTTCTTTGCTGCCTCGTTACCGGGGAGCTGCTCCTCTGCAGAGAGTGCTGATGGCAGGTGAAAATGAGACAGGTGTTTCAATCATTCACATGGTACCACGAATGGATGCAGGAGATATAATTGCATCACAAGCGTTTCCTGTTGATGAGGCTATGGATTACGGTACTTTGCATGATCTGACATCGAAGATGGGAGCTAGTCTGCTCCTGGAAGTGATAACAGCAATAGAAAACGGTGTGTCTATGCGAATAAGACAAGACGAGGCAATAGCCTCATATGCCTCCCGCCTGCAAGCTGAGGATTGCATCATTTCCTGGTCTGATTCTGCTCAGGCTATTCATAATCGCATCCGCGCCTTGTCTCCTTTACCAGGAGCAGAGACCCAGTTGCGTGGTAAACGCTTGAAAGTACTGCGATCCAGAGTAGTGGAATCCCTCTATGAAGATCTACCTGGTAGTTTGCTTGAGAATACAAGTGAAGGTCCTTGTTTCGTGACAGGCAGTGACGCTCTCCTCCTCCTGGAGGTCCAACCGGAAGGACGCAAGCGTGTTTCTGCAGTCAGTTGGTTTAATGGTATCAGAGATTCCAATCTGGTATTAGGCAGATGAAAACCGGGATAAAAGGAGTTTATAATCACAGGCAACCAGTGATGACAGTTAGAGGAGATGTCATCCGTTCTTTGGCGAACATCGAATCAGGATCGTATATTAATCTTGAGTTACAGGAAGTTCTGCGCAATCGAATAACCTGGAATGATAAGGATCGCAGCTTCTTCAGCGAGCTTTTGTATGGTACAGTGCGTTGGCAGCTATACCTTGACCACTTCATTGCACGCTGGTCAAGACGTTCTGTTTCTCAACTGGATACCATCTTGCTATGCGCTCTGCGACTAGGAGTATATCAACTGCGTTTTCTTGATCATGTACCTGCATATGCAGCAGTTTCTGAGACCTGTGAAGCGCTTAAAACCCTTTCACCCAGGAGCGTTGGCTATTTGAACGGAGTTCTGCGTCGGGCTTGCCGGGAAACACTTTGGGAGATCATGGCTCCCCGGGAGTCAGCAGAATACCTGGCCGTAGAGAACTCGCATCCCAAGTGGCTTGTCAGTCGTTGGCTGGATAACTTCGGAGTTGCCACTACTCAGGAGATAATGCGCTGTAACAATTTGGTTCCCCCTCTCTGGTTACGCGGCAATTCTTTGCGTTTGCATGGAGGAGAAGGGGGTAGGATCCTTGATGATCTGGGTCTGTCCTGGTTAAGCACTCCGGAGATACCTGAAGCGTATTGCTTACCTGATGCTCCGATCTCTGCAGTTGCCAGAGAAATAGCTGAGGGTTTCTTTTCAGTACAGGATCCCAGCGCTATGCTCGCTGCATTGTTTCTCAGTCCACAGTCCGGAGAGTCAATCCTGGATTTATGTGCTGCACCGGGTAGCAAGAGTTGTCATTTAGCTGAACTGATGGCCAATGAAGGAAGGGTAATAGCCCTCGATATCCATCAACACAGAGTAGAGCTAATCAGGGATCATGTTCGCAGAACCGGATGTAGCATTGTGGAGGTAAGATGCCAGGATGGGACCATCATGTGGCAGGACAATCCGGTGGACAGGGTATTAGTAGATGCGCCCTGTATGGGCACAGGGGTTTTCAGACGAAAAGTTGACGCAAGATGGAAAAAGTCGCCATCGCAGCTTACTGCTCTGCAGAGCTTGCAAAGACGTTTATTAATCTCTGCGATAGCAGCGCTGAGACCGGGGGGACGTCTCCTCTACAGCACGTGCTCACTGGAACCGGAGGAAAATGAAGAGAACATTGCCTGGTTGACCAGATCTTACCCTGAAATGACACTCGTCCCGCTGGAGCGGGCGCATCTGCCGCTAGCCATCGATGGCTCTGGTGGCATGGTCACCTTTACGACTGCATCAGGCTTAGGAGATGGTTTCTTTATCGCTTTACTGCAAAAGGAATTAAAGGGCTTGAAAGCGAAGTCTTAGGTAGAGAGATTAGATATAATAGGGAATGGTATTCAGTTCCTGAGGAGGGCTCTAAGGTGGATTGGCAATCGAACAGGGGAAGTCGCCGCAACCGAATTCAAAAGGAACCCAGATCGAACAGCCCATTGGTAGTCTTCGCTATAATTGTAGTCCTTATGATCAGCGCTGTAGCCCTTGGCTACATTTTGAGTCAGGCTCTTTTGCCAACTTTTTTAGGCACACAGTCTTCCAGTGTTGCTTCGACTGTCCCAGGGCAAGTGACTTCACCGGGGAGTAGTGCTACATATCCTTCTTCAGATCCTGTGATAACTAACCCGACGGCCGGAACAACACCAGAGGACTTGTCATCAGGATCGTTCGCAGCCGACCTGCCATCTATTGCTTATTTCCAAGTCCAGTTGATAGCTTCATCGACCTACGAAGGTGCAAGTGCCGTTTTGCAAGCAGTTCTCAATGAGGATTTTTCCGCTGAAATAGTACTCAAAGGTCCATATTATACTGTCCAGGCAGGAGCTTTCTTTGAGAGAGATAAGACTGCAGTTTTAATTGAGCAGTTAAAAGAAGCGGATTTCCCCGATTCATTCGTCTCAGACTGGAGTATTGAACTCGCCGATCCCCGGATATTTACTGGTGAAGCTGCAATTACCAGGAAAGCTCAGGAGACTTTTGTTTACTCCCTGGTTGGTGTTATTCAGGCTCTCCTGGAGCAAGAATCTCCTGAAGTTCCAGACTTACAGAGTCTACCTCCCGGTCTTGCACCAGATGAAGATTGGATACTGCAGCATTTCTGCACTGATCTTTCCGAGTGGTTGAACGATTCCGGATCATTGTCTCCTGACCTTGAGTTTAGCATAATCACTCTTCTGCGGGATATTTATACCTGGTTCGACTGAGGATGCATCGATACTTGGAGGAGTTAACATCCAGACACGCAAATTAAAGGGCGGCGTTAGACCTCGCATACCTGCCAACAGCATCGGAACATCCCTGGAGGTATTACCGCCTCCCAGCGAGGTTAGTATTCCCTTAAAACAACATCATGGAGTGATACTTGAACCTCTGGTCAGTGTGGGCGATAGAGTCCTTATGGGGCAAAAAATCGGTGATTCTACCGGAGTTTGCGCTCCTGTCCATGCGTCGGTATCGGGAAAGGTCACTGCTATTTTAGAATCCGAAGATTGTAACGGAACAATAGTTCCTTCTATCGTCATAAGTAATGATGGTGAAGACAGGCTAGCTGAAGGGGTTGCTCCCTTCGATGCCTGGGAGAGTTTTACACCGGAGGAGCTTAGAAGCTTAATCAGAGAGGGTGGAATTGTCGGAATGGGTGGTCTGGGTTTTCCTACCCATCTTAAAGCCGCAATGCCTGGAATTTATCTGGTGATTATAAATGCCGCTGAATCCGATCCTTACCTGACAAGCGATATTCATCTACTTACGGATCGTCCTCATCAGGTCTTCGAGGGAATACGCTGCTTAATGAGATGCCTTCCAGTGGAGCACGCCATAATAGGAGCCAG
>Ga0123353_10004399_pt1 | contig 18136 bp, 15 predicted proteins | sample TergutLab28metaG_3_FD_92763 | JGI IMG/M metagenome (GOLD analysis project Ga0123353, IMG submission 92763) | Labiotermes labralis P3 segment gut microbial communities from Petit-Saut dam, French Guiana - Lab288 P3 | ecosystem: Host-associated > Arthropoda: Insects > Digestive system > Gut ... | reverse complement strand
GTCGTGCTGCCGCTCTCCGTGCCGCCGTTGACGTTGAACGTGGTCGTATATCCCGTTGCAACTTCGGTGACCGTATAGTCGGTGCCGGGCGTGAGCCCGGTGATCGTGACCGTCGTGTCGCGGGTCATGGTGAAAGTACCGCTGCTAAGAGCGGTGGCGGTATAGGTGCCGGTGCCGCTCGGCGTGATTACAATGCCCGTGGCGGTCAGGTCGACGGCGACATTGTTCTTCTTGACGGTGAAGGTGAAGGTGCCGGTGTCGTTTTCATCCGCGACGACCTTGCTGATAACCAAGCTGCCGGGTCTCTCCGTATTCGTCACCGTAACCGTATAGTTGCCCGAACCCACCGGGCTCTCCACGGGTGTTCCGATGGCCGAAGCATAGCTGCCGGGCAAAAACGCGGTCTCGCGGACGCCGTAGTCCGTGCCATAGGGCAAATCTGTCCAGGTATGCGTCCAGGGCGCGCTGCTCAGCGTGATGACTTTGCCCGGCACATCCAAGCCGCCCTTGGTGAGCTGGAAGGTGACGGACGCGCCGGAAGGCACGCTGGGCTGCCATTCCTTCACGACCGTAAAGTCCGTGGTCTTCGTATTCGTCACGATAAACCCGTTCGTCACATCGCCGCCATAGCTGACGGTATACCCATCCGGCACCGAGACCTCCTCGACCGTCCACGTGAAGGCGGGGTCGAGCTCCGTCCACTCGTGGTACCAGCTGTTGCCGCTGTTCAATGTGACGGGATCGCCGTACGGATCGCCGTCCCGGAGCAGCTGCACCTGTACACTCGTCGGGTGCGTTATACCGGCAGGCGCGGGCATGGGAGCCCAGACCTTGGTAACGTTCACATCGATGGTCGGCGCGGGTCCGTAGTGAATTCGGATGGGATCGGAGGAGCTGAGCGGATTGAAGGCATCGTTGTCGATGATGGCTACATTGATGACGATCAAATCAAACACAACCGTGTTCGCCAATTGTGTCGGGGTCGCGACGGGAATGCCCATCGTGCTGTATCCACCGCCCGCCAGAACCGCGCCGCCTATCCAGCTGGCATCCTGCGGGCTCCAAGTGCTTCCGTTGTAATACCAAATATTGCTCGGCACCGTGAAGTCCATGAGCCCCGCATTGACTCCGGTATTGAGGGCATAGCTTGCGATGGTGGTCCACAGCGCTGTGTTGGGCGTACCCGTGGCGTTGCAACTGCGCTGCACGGAAGCGCTTGACGAGACCGAATAGCTCGTCACCGTCACCGAATCGCCCCCGGTGGGATCGTTATCTTTCACGTCCCGCGCCTGCACATCGGTATGCATAGTGCTCGTCGTGGACTGCCCGTCTTTTCTGTAGTGATCCGCAGGATCGGTCTCGGGCGCCTGGTTGTCCAACCGGAAGCGCAGCGAACCGTTGGCACCCGAAAGCCAGCCGTCCGTTACGGTCAGGGGTACGGTGAAGTCCGGTACGGAATCGACGCCTATGCCGCTTGTGCGATACACACGCTCCAGCGTCGCGCTGATGACAACGCCGTTCGCGTTTGTGTTCAGGCGTATATTTGCGATATGGTTGCTGCCAACACGAACAGGATATACGCCGCCGGAAAGCGCACCGACAGTGACCGAATACGAATGTAGGGGGCTGGTATAAGTGCCCGTCGTCAGACCGATGATCGGCTTGTCGGCGTCGCCGGACCAGATATCGAGTTCCGTGCTGGTGATATTGATGGTGGGGACGTTGATGGTGACCGTATCTGCCAGCGTCTTATTCCCGGTGGCGACGCCTCCCGTGACGGTGGGCGCGCGGTTGACGACCGTCAGCGTCTTTGTCTCGATGGAGCTGCGCGTATGGGTCTTGCCGTCGCTGGACACCACGGTACCCGCGTGGGGGAAGACGTGCTGGGTCGCCAGTTCGGCGCTCGCGTTGACGGTCGCATAGTTCACGGCGGGCAGGCTGTTGATGAAGCCCTCGATGCTCTGCGAATCACCAGTACCCTGTATGTTCGCGCCATAGGTAGACATAGCCGTGCTATAGTTCCGCGCCCATTTTTCATTGCCGCTGCTGTCCAAAGTCTTCCCATCCAGCAGGCGCTCGGTCGAAACGACTTCCAGATAGGCATCCAGCGTATAGACGGTACCCACTTCGCTCTTGGGGAGGGTGATGGTGCTGCCGTCTGCGGGCCACTGCCATTCGCCGTTGGCGGCGCTGGCATTGGTGGTGAAGGTCAGCGTTATGTCGGCGTGGTCCCCGTTCTGCACGCGCGTGAGCGTTCCGCCCTTGCTCGTGACGAGGGCTTGCAGCGCACCGAATTTCACCATATCCATATCCGCATAGTGCGTCTGCGTCGTGCCCATCAGCTTGCCGTATACGATATTGCTCGTGTTGGCGTCCGTGTTATACCCGTAGCTGTCGCCCGTGAAACGGATGGGGCTTTCGTCATTCAAACCGGTCGGAGGCGTATTCAAAACGATGGTGGGCAGATACACCGCTTGATACCTTGCCCTCGGCCCCTGTGTAAAGTCATAGGCCTCGTTCACATAGGGTTCCGTGATGCTGCTGCCGACTTTCCCGAAGCGCACTTTGTCCATGTAATAGGTGTACACACCCGCCACATTGGCGCTTACGGCAGAGCCGAAATACATATCGTTGGTTGCGTTGCCCGCCGCGTCCACCAGTTGGGTCGCGTGCGAACTCCACAAATCCATACGCAGTCCATCCGCCGTGCGCGTACCGCCGCTCATGGTCGTAGTTGCGTTTGTACCGTTTGGGTTGCTGATGTTCGCGTAGGGGGAATTGACGATATTGCTGTAATAGTCTCCGGTATTGTTTTTATAATAGGCTTTGCCGCCGTCATTGTTGCCTATGCCTCCGGTTGCCAGGAAGTCCGTGCGGCGGAAGAGGAACATATCACCGCGCACGCCTGTCGCAATGCCCGTATCGCTCGTAATCGTATCGGATTTCATGGTTCGCTTTATGCCGAACCAGAAGGGGGTGGAGAAGGGACGGAAGCGATCGTGTGCGGAGCCGTCATAGGGATAGTGCGTTCTGTACCAGTCAAAATGGTCATACAAACCCACTACGTCGGGGTCGTTCGCGGGCCCGCGGTTTATCTGTTTTTCGGGATAAGCGGCGATATAGTGGATTTGCGCATTCCGCGCATCGCGTCCACCGTTGATGCCCCACGCCGGATCCAGCGTGGTGTTGAGCCGCCAGTTATCATTCGCGTACCAGGGGGATGGATTGGGCGCGTATTCCAAAAAGTCGCTGCGCGTGCCGTCTATGAAATAGAAGGTGACATCATCCGGTTCGACCAAATCAATATGGACATTGTTATAATCGGCGCTGGCGCCATAAGAACCCCCGGTGGGGTCGTTATTATAAATATCGGTGCCCGGCCAGGGATATTGGCCGTCCCAGTCCCACTTGGAATAAATATACCCGTCCAGACCGAACCAATAGTTCCACTTATCGGCGGAGACCTTGGACAATTTGCCGCCAACGGCGTTCTCCTGATACACCTTGAACTGATAGCCGCCTGCGGGCAGATACAGCGTCACGCGGTAATAACCCCAGTCGGAGCTGACGCAGTCCATCAGCAGTTTGCTTGTGTTCCAGTCGCTGCTTGTATTGGTGAAAGGAATCACTTTCCGATCGCCCGCCGCGTCATAAACGACGAGGCCCGCGCCGGGCGTGCTGAAGAACGAACCGGCCAAATAAGCGGGGCGGGGTGCGGTATTTTGGTCGGGACGCGCCGCATATGTGCTGGGATTCGGCCCTATTGTGTAGGCGGCGAAACTGACTGCGGGCAATAACCCGAACAGCAGCATCAGCGCCATCAACAGGCCCAAAGCCCGCTTTACATTGCGCCGCGCAAATCCCAAAATCCTTTGTTCCATTTGTGAATTCTCCCTTAACTAAGTATTTCCAAAGCATTTCATAACTGTGAATGAAATGCAGCCAAATTATATACAATTTTCATCCGAAAAGCAACACTATATCAATAGTAAAATTTGCGCTTTTTTTATGAACGCATGTGCAGAGGTGGGCAATGGGCGAAGCGATCCGAAACAAATAACACGAAATTCACAAAAAGGCTTGCAAACGCGGCGGATTTGCGCTATACTGCGCACATAGACTGGTGTAGCATGGAGAGTGGGAGGTTTCCCGCTCTTTCGTTTTGTGGGACGTTTCCGCCGGAAACTCCCATCCACCGGACACTGTAACCCGCAGGGTGTAGCGCATGTCTCGCCCGCCGAAAACAAGGAGACTCGATTTGAAAACCACCGAAATCTGCGAACGCATCGCCGCGCCCATCATCGCCGACCTCGGCTACGAGCTCGTCGATGTGGAATTTGTCAAGGAAAACGGGCAGTGGGTTCTGACCTTCTTTATCGACAAGCCGGGCGGCGTCGATATCGACGACTGCGAGCGCGTCAGCCGCGCCGTGGAGCCCGTGCTCGACGAGCGCGACCCGATAGAACCGTTCTATTACCTCTCCGTGTCCTCGCCGGGCATAGACCGCCCCCTGAAAAAGCAGCGGGACTACGAGAAGAGAATGGGCGCGGAGGTTTCCGTCAAGCTCTACGCCCCGCAGGACAAAAAGAAGGAGTTTACCGGGATCCTCCAATCGGCGGATGAAAGCACCTTCACGCTGAAGCTGCTCAACGGCGAAGAAAAGGTCTTCCAAAAGAAGGACGCCGCCCTGGTCCGCCCCGTAATAAAATTCTAACGGACGGGCAAATAATTATTTGCCCCTACCCCTAAATCTTGACGAAAGGAACAACAATGAACGCAGAATTTATGAGCGCGCTGGCCGCATTGGAGAAGGAGCGCGGCATCAAGAAGGAGATACTCCTCTCCGCCATCGAGGCGGCCCTGATCTCGGCCTATAAGAAGAATTACAACTCCGAGGCCTCCGTCCGCGCGGAAATTTCCGAAGAGGGCGCCATCCGCATCTTCGCCAGCAAGACGGTCGTGGAAGAGGTTTTTGACAAGACCTGCGAGATCTCGCTCGAAGGTGCGCGCAAGGTGAACGCCCTGTATGAAGTGGGCGATGTGTTGGAGGAGGAGGCCTATACCAAGGACTTCGGACGCATCGCGGCGCAGACCGCCAAGCAGGTGGTTATGCAGCGCATCCGCGAAGCCGAGCGCGGGAATATCTACGACGAATACGTGGAGAAGGAGAACGAGGTGCTCACCGCCATCGTCCAGAGCGTGGAGCGCGGCGGCGTGCTCGTCGAATTGGGCAAGACGGACGGTATCCTATTGAACTCCGAAATGGTACCCGGCGAAAATTATGAGGGCAACTCCCGCCTGAAAGTCTATGTGCTGGAAGTCCGCAAGGATCAAAAAGGGCCGCAGGTGGTCGTCTCCCGCACCCATCCCAATCTGGTCAAGCGCCTGTTTGAGCTGGAAGTACCGGAGATCGCGAACGGCGTGGTGCAGATCAAGGCTGTCTCCCGCGAAGCGGGTTCCCGTACCAAGATCGCCGTCCACTCCGTGGATCCGCAAGTGGACGCCGTAGGCGCCTGTGTGGGCCAGCGCGGCGCGCGCGTCGAGCGCATCGTCGCCGAGCTGCAGGGCGAGAAGATCGATATCATCGAGTGGGACGCCGACCCGGCCATCTATATCGCCAAATCGCTGAGCCCGGCCAAGGCCGTTATGGTCTATGTCAACGACGAGGAAAAGGCCTCCCGCGTCATCGTGCCCGATGCCCAGCTCTCCCTTGCCATCGGCAAGGAGGGCCAAAACGTCCGTCTCGCCGCCAAACTGACAGGCTGGAAGATAGATATCAAGAGCCAGTCACAGGCGCAAATGGCCATATTAGAAGAAATCGATTCCCTCGGGGAGGAAGACTACGAGTAGGGGTCGATTGCAATCGGCCCGCCGAGTGAATAGTGAATAGTGAACAGTTGCGGTAGGAATCGCAAGCGATTCCTAATTAAATCAGAAATTCCGCAAGAATTTCTACCACAACTTTTCACTCTTCACTCATAACTCTTAACTCAAATACAAGACGAAAACGAATGAAAAGACAAAAAGGAACACAAGGATGAAAAAACCTCCCATGCGTATGTGCGCGGCCTGCCGCGAAAAGCGGGAAAAGCGCGAGTTGCTCCGCTTTGTGCGCACGGCGGAGGGGACGATATTGCCGGATGAGACGGGCCGCGTCAACGGGCGCGGCGCCTACCTGTGCAAACAGAGCGCCTGTATGCGCAAGGCGATCAAGATACGCGCATTGGACAGGGCCTTGGAATGCCCGGTGGATAAAACCATGCTGGAACAGCTGGCGGAGAAGTATGAACAGCCGCCTGCATAACGCCGTCGGTCTCTGCCAAAAGGCGGGCGCCTGCAAGAGCGGCACGGACGCCGCCGAGCGCGAGATACGCGCGAAGCGCGCCAAACTGGTACTGGTGGAGCAGGGTGCGTCCGCAGCCACGCGCAAGGGCTTTGCGGACTTATGCGCATACTATGGCATAGAATGCCGGGAAATTGAGACGGTCGGCGCGGCGATAGGCAAGCCGGCCCGCGTTGTCCTGACAGTGCAGGACGACAACTTTGCAAATATGATACGAAAGGCTCTCTCGGAAGAGGAAAAAATAACTGGGGATACGGAATGAAACAAAGCTTCTTGGATACGGCAAAACAATTGGAAACAGGCGCCGCGGAATTCATCGCGGGTGCAGCGGGCAAGCGCGAGGAAATCGCGGGCATACTGTCCCGCGCGCGTGGCGCGGAGGATAATCTGCGGGAAAAGGAGACGCGGGAACGCCGCGAGCGCATGGAACGCGAGCGCGAGGAACGCCTGCGCCAGCTCTTGGCGTCGGATGAAACCGGCGCGGCGCACGCGGGCGGCACAGAGGACGTAGGGGTGGATAGCATCCGCCTGCCCGAATCGGAATCCGGTTCCGAACCCGCGCCCACGCCCGAACCCCCACCCGCCCCGACGCCCGAACCCGCGCCGGATTTACCCGCGCCGGAAATGCAGGCACCCGCGGAACCGGAAACCCCCGCGCCCGCCGCAGGGACGGATACCGTCCGTCCGCCCAAACCCGCAAAAGCCGATAAACCCGCGCGCCCGTCAACCGAGCGCGTATATGTCGCGCCCGCGCAGCAATCACGCCCACCGCGTCAGGATAAGCCGCCGCGCGCCCAAACGGGTCCCGCGCCGACCCGCCCCCCGCGCGTGGATCGCCCGGGCCAGGCCATAGATACAGGCAGGCCGCCCCAGCGGGATACAGCCCCGCGCCCCGCGCAGCCGCGCTCCGCAACCTCCTCGCCCTATTCCTCCTATGATCCCAACGCGCCCCGCCGTCAGGATGGCAGCGCCCCCCGACCGGGCGCGCCGACCCGCCCCGGCACCCCGGCCCGCCCCGACGGGACACGTCCCGCGGGCGCGCCCAAGCCCACGGAGCGCGCGGTCAGCTTCCCGAACGCGAACGCGCCCGCCCGCCGCGGCGACGGCGCGAAGCCGAGCTATGACAGGGATAAGAAGGCGACCAAGAATAAGAAGACCTTAGAGCGGGAAGCCGGCCCTTCGGCTCGCGCCTGGGATGAGGACAGCGCCACGGGCAGCCGCAAAATCAAGCGCGGCAAGGCCCAGCAGCTGGCCCGCCCCGAACCCGTCGTCATCGAGCACGCGATCATCAGCTCGGAGACCATCTCTGTGCGCGATTTTTCCGAGAAGATCGGCAAGCCCGCGGCGGACATCATCAAGAAGCTCTTCCTCGTGGGCATCGTCGCCAACGTCAACCAGGAGATCGACTTCGATACCTGCGAACTGATCGCGGCGGACTTCAATATCACGCTCGAAAAGCAGATCGCGAAGACCTTTGAAGAGGTGCTGGCGGACGACGCCGAAGAAACGGACGATCCCAAGTCCCTGCGGTCTCGCCCCCCGGTCGTCACCATTATGGGCCACGTCGACCACGGCAAGACCTCCCTCTTGGACGCCATACGCCAGAGCAATGTCGCCACGGGCGAAGCGGGCGGCATCACCCAGCATATCGGCGCCTATACCGTGACACTACGCGAGAAGCAGATCACCTTCGTCGACACGCCGGGCCACGAGGCCTTCACCAGCATGCGCGCGCGCGGTGCGCAGGTGACGGATATCGTCATCCTCGTCGTCGCGGCGGATGACGGCATCATGCCCCAGACCGTCGAGGCCATCAACCACGCGAAGGCCGCGAAGGTTCCCATCATCGTCGCCATCAACAAGATAGACAAGGACGGCGCCGACCCCTCGCGCGTCAAGCAACAACTGACCGAGCACGAGCTGGTCTCCGAGGAGTGGGGCGGCGATACGATCTGCGTCGAAGTCTCCGCCAAGCAGCGCCTGAACCTCGATAACCTCCTGGAAATGATACTCCTGCAGGCGGAGGTGCTGGAACTCGTGGCCAACCCGAACCGCCGCGCCAAGGGTACCATATTGGAAGCCAAGCTGGACAAAGCCCGCGGACCCGTCGCCACGGTACTCGTGCAGAACGGCACATTGAAGCGCGGCGACACCATCGTCGCGGGTACGGCCTATGGACGCATCCGCGCCATGGTCGACGACAAGGGTCGCAGCATCGTGGCGGCAGGCCCGAGCACGCCCGTCGAAGTCCTGGGTCTCGGCGAAGTCCCCGAAGCGGGCGATATCATGAACGCCGTCGATGCCGACAAGCTCTCCCGCCAGGTCGCCGAGGAGCGCCGTGACAAGATCAAGGCCGCGCAGGTGCATGTGGCGCAGAAGGTCACATTGGACGACTTGTTCAGCCAGATGGCGCAGGGCGAACTGAAAGACCTAAACATCATCGTCAAGGCGGATGTGCAGGGCTCGGTCGAAGCGGTCAAGCAGGCGCTGGAAAAGTTGAGCAACGAAGAGGTGCGCGTGCGCTGCATACACGGCGGCGTCGGCGCGATCACGGGCTCGGATATCATGTTCGCCTCGGCGAGCAACGCCATCGTCATCGGCTTCAATGTCCGCCCCGACACGACGGCCAAGGCCTCCATGGAGAAGGAAAAGGTCGACGTGCGGCTCTATAACGTCATCTATGCCGCCATCGAGGATGTGGAAAAGGCCATGAAGGGCCTGTTCAAGCCCGTCTTCCGCGAGGTGGAAATGGGCCGCATCTCCGTCCGCAACACCTTCAAAGTCTCGGGTGTCGGCACGATCGCGGGCGCCTATGTGCAGGATGGCAAGGTCACGCGCGCCGCGCAGGTGCGCGTCATCCGCGACTCCATCGTGCTCCACACGGGCAAGATCGCCTCCCTCAGACGCTTCAAGGACGACGTGCGCGAGGTCCTGTCCGGCTATGAATGCGGCATAGGCATAGAAAACTTCAACGACATCCGCGAAGGCGACGTGATAGAGGCGTTCACCATCGAGGAGGTTGAGCGGTAGGCCGAATACCCACAGACCCGTAGGGGCGGATAGTATCCGCCCGCCCCGCGTGTCCTATGGAGTTTGGAGTGTGAAGAGTGAGGGCGGATAAATCCGCCCGTGGAGTTGCGGTAGGAATCGCAAGCGATTCCTGGATTAAAACTTCAAATCAGAAATTACTGCGGAATTTCTTCTATAACTATTCACTATTCACTCTTAACTCTCAACTCAAAAAAGGAGCCCCATGAAACACAAACACCAACGCCGCAACGAAGAGATCAAAAAACTGCTCTCGCAAGCCATCTTCGATATGAAGGACCCCCGCGTATCGCCGATGACCTCCCTCACCATGGTGGAGGTCAGCACCGATATGAAGCACGCGCGCGTCCGCGTGTCGGTCTATGATACCGATGATCAGAAGCGCCGCGAGACCGTCGAGGCCCTCAACGGCGCGGCGGGCTTCCTGTCGCACGAGGTGGGCAAAAAACTGCGCACCTACTCCGTGCCCGCGTTCAAGTTCACGCTGGACGATTCCATCGCCTACAGCGTCCATATTGCAGAGGTGCTGAACAGCCTGCAAAAGCCCGAGAAGGAAGACGAAGATGCGGACTGAGACGGCAGCTTTCCTGCAAAGCTACGACAATTTCCTGCTCGTCTCCCATATGTCGCCCGATGGCGATACGCTGGGCAGCGGGCTCGCGCTCCTGCGCGCCCTGCGCAGGATGGGCAAGGCCGCGCATATGGTCTGCCCCGACCGCGTACCCCGCGCCTATCTGTTTCTGGCCGGTGCGGACGAGGTAAAAAAGCCCGACGACGCGCCGGAATTTGAGAATATAATATTCGTCGACTGCGGCGACCTGCAGCGCGCGGGCGCGGCGGGGCGGCTCTTCGAGAGCGCTGCGCACAGTCTCTGCATAGACCACCACAGCACGAACGAAGGCTACTGCGAAATCAACTGGATAGAGGGGGAGAGCGCGTCCACGGGCGAGCTGGTCTATCTGCTGCTGCAAGATTTGGATATCCCGCTCGATGCGGAAACGGCCGCCTGTCTCTATGCCGCCATCGCGACGGACACGGGCAACTTCGCCTTTGCCGCCGTCACCTCCGATACCTTCCGCACCGCCGCCGCGCTCTTGGACGCGGGCCTGGATTTGGCCGACTGCCACCGCCGTCTGTTTCAGACCAACTCTCTCACCAAAACGCGGTTGTTGCGCCAAACCCTGCAAAACATGGAACTCTTCGCCGAGGACAGGGCCGCATTGTCCTCCCTGACCCGCGACGAGCTGAAACGCTTCAACGCCACCTGGGACGACTGCGAGGGCTTGATCGACCCCCTGCGCATGATCGAGGGTGTGGAAATCGCCTGCACCCTGCGCGAAATGATGAGCAGCGAGGTGCGCGTCTCCCTGCGCTCCAAGGATTATGCGAACGTCGCGGCCATCGCGATGCGCTTTGGCGGCGGCGGACACGAAAAGGCGGCGGGCTGCACGCTCGCCTGCCCCATGCAAAAGGCGAAGGATATGTTAAAGCGCGCCATGCTGGAAGAACTGCGCAAATGCACGAAATAGAAGGTGTCTTCAATCTGCTAAAGCCGCCCGGTCTCTCGAGCAACGATCTGGTGACGGACGTCAAGCGCTTATTTTCCGCCAAATCCGTCGGCCATCTCGGCACCCTCGACCCCGGCGCCGCGGGCGTGCTGCCCGTCACAATGGGCCGCGCAACCAAACTCTTCGACTACCTCGTGGACAAAGAAAAAGAATATATCGCCGAAATCAGTTTCGGACAGGAAACGGACACCCAGGACGCGCTCGGCGCCGTCATTGCGTCCGCCCCCTGCCATATCACAACAGAGCAAGTCAAAAACATACTCCCCCAATTCCGCGGCTCCATTGAGCAGACCGCGCCCATGTATTCCGCGCTGAAACACCAAGGCCAAAAGCTCTATGACCTCGCCCTCAAAGGCGAACACATAGAAAAAATCCGCGCCGTCTCCATTTCCGAATTGGAATACTTGGAGGAGACGGGGGAGAACCGCCACCTCATCCGCGCAACCACCTCCCGCGGCACCTATATCCGCACGCTTTGCCGCGATATAGGCGCCGCCTTCAATGTGCCCGCCCATATGTCCTTCCTCCTCCGCACCCGCTCCGGCCCCTTCACCCTATCGGGCGCCATCACCTTCCCCGAATTGCAAACCGCTTTTTCCAATGGAACACATATACAGCATCTCCACAGTTGCGAAGAAACCCTCTCCTTCCTCCCGCGCATAGACCTCCCCGCCGACCGCCTGATACCAACCAAAAACGGCCTATCCACGCACATCGCAACCCCCTCTCTGCATTCTGGATTATGCCTTCTGCATTCGTCCAACACCTTCCTCGGCATAGGCGAAATAAAAGGAACCACAGTAAAATTAAAGGTGCATCTTTATGCAACAAACGCATAAAAACACAACTCTAACCCTCGGCATGTTCGATGGCGTCCACAAGGGCCACGCCGCCCTTTTGCAGCGCGCCGCAGAAATAGCCCACACCCAAAACGCCACCCCCATAGCCTTCACCTTCACCAACCACCCCCAAGAATTATTCAACAAGCCCCTGCAACGCCTGACAAACACGGCGGAACGCCGCGAATTGATAGAAAAACAGGGCGTCCATACCGACGCCATTCCCTTCACAAACGAAATCGCCGCGTTCACCCCAAAAACCTTCACACAGTTCCTTCAAGAACGTTATCCGAACCTGCAAAGCATAGTAGTAGGGTATAATTATACATTCGGCGCCCGCGCAGGCGGCACAGCACAAATGCTCCAAACCCTCCTTGCGCCGCGCATCAAGGTCGAAATCCTCCCCCCCGTCACCCACGAAGGCGAACCCGTCTCCAGCAGCCGCATACGCGAAGCCCTGGCGCGCGCCGACATAGCGGCCGCCACCGCCATGCTGGGCCGCTATTACAACCTCTCCGGCACGGTCCAAACGGGCCGCCAAATCGGCCGCAGCATGGGCTTCCCCACGGCCAACCTCCACCCGGAACCCACCCGCGCCCTCCCCCGCGACGGCGTATACGCCACGCTCGCGGTCTGGGGCAGCGAGGCTTATCCCGCCATCACGAACGTAGGCCACAACCCCACGGTGGGCGGCCAAACCCGCAAGGTAGAAACGCATATCTTAGAGGAAATCCCCGATCTCTACAACCGGGAACTCACAATCTTCTTCTGCGCCTACCTCCGTCCCGAACAAAAATTCCCCTCCAAATCCGCCCTCTCCGCCCAGTTGGAGCGCGACGCCGACAACGCCCTGCGCATCCTGGAGGAACCGTAGGGGCGGATATTAGCGGCTCCGCAGGAGACGCTGCGCTCGCCGAATACAGGAGAAACAGCAAATGCCCGCCAAATTAATCACCCCCAGCGAAGCATACCTGCAAAGCTACCTCACGGTCTGCCGCGACTGCAAAGCGCGCGGCATCACCGCCTATCCCCTGCACGATCCGGACGATTTTGAAACCTGGCGACATACCATATTCCAAAGCTATGAAAACAAACATCTCGGCATAGGACTGAAAGAGGGCCGCGTCCCATCAAGCACCTTTTGGTTGGTGAAAGGCGGCGAATTTATTGGCGAGGGCAACATACGCCACTGCCTGACCGAAGCCTTGGAACGCTATGGCGGCCATATCGGCTACTGCATCCGCCCCGACTATTGGAGGAAGGGCTACGGTACCCTGCAATTGCGCCTGCTGCTTGCCGAAGCGGCAAGACTGGGGCTGCCCCGCGTCCTCATCACTTGCGACGAGGATAACCTCGCCTCTGCCCGCGTGATGGAGAAAAGCGGCGCAGTCTATCAGGACACGATAGGCAATATCATCGAAGGCATCCCCACCCGCACAAAGCGGTATTGGGCGGATACCGTTCCCTGCCCCCTGACCCCACCGAAAGGAAAGGATCAAAAATGGACATCCTCAGCATAAAAAACCTGACCAAGAGTTTCGGCAAAACGCGGGTTCTGGACGACATTACTCTCTGCGTGCCGGAAGGCTCCATCTTCGGGTTTATCGGCGAAAACGGTGCGGGTAAGACGACCACGATGAAGATCGTGCTGGGCCTGCTGCAAGCGGACAGCGGTGAAATATATGTCTGCGGCGAGAAGGTGCGCTTCGGCATGACCGCTACCAACCGCCACGTCGGCTATTTGCCCGATGTGCCGGAGTTTTACAGATATATGCGCCCGCGGGAATATCTGCGGCTCTGTGGGGAAATCGCGAATTTGCCCCGTGAGCTGATTGAAAAGCGGAGTTGCGAACTGTTAGAACTGACGGGTCTCAGCGGCGCCAACAAGCGCATAGGCAGCTTTTCGCGCGGCATGCGCCAGCGCTTGGGCGTCGCGCAGGCGCTGATCAACGAACCGAAACTTCTCATTTGCGACGAGCCGACCTCCGCACTGGACCCTGTCGGGCGCAAGGAGATTCTGGATATTCTGAAGCAGATACGCGGGCGCACGACTGTCATCTTTTCCACCCATATCCTGTCCGATGTGGAGCGCATCTGCGACCGCGCGGCGCTGCTGCACGGCGGTAAAATCGTGTTGAACGGAACCCTGACCGATCTGAAAGCGAGCCATAAAACCGATGCCCTGCGCATCGAATTCGCGACCGCCGCCGATAAAACCCGCTTCTGCGAAAACGCGGCGCCGGAACTGCAGAATGGAATGGAGTGCACGGAGACGGAAATCACCCTGCATGCCCGCGATATCGCGGCGGCGGAATTGGCCGCGCTGCAAACCCTTACGCAGCATGGTATACTGCCGCTGCGCTTGGAATTACTGGCTCCCGGCATTGAAAATCTGTTCTTGGAGGCGGTGCAATGAAAGCATTTACGGCATTTTGCAAAAAGGAACTGCTCGAAAGCGTCCGCAGTTTCAAATTCCTCATCCTGCTCGCCGCCTTCACCCTCTTCGGCCTGATGAACGCGATGACCGCGAAAGTCCTGCCCGACATCCTGAACGGCAGCGATCTGGGCGGTCTGACCATCCAGCTGCCGGAGCCGACCGCCATGGATTCGTGGGCACAATTCTTCAAAAACAACAGCCAACTCGGCACTGTCGTGTTGGTCATCGTATTTTGCGGCATGATGGCAAACGAACTCAACCGCGGAACGCTGATCAATATTCTGACCAAGGGCATGAAACGGCGCACGGTCATCCTCTCAAAATTCACTGTCGCCGCCGCGCTTTGGACGGTCGCCTATGCCCTCTCCCTCGCGGTCACATACGCTTTCACTTTCTATTTCTGGGGCGGCGAAACTCTGCCCCACGCCCTCCCGGCCTTCGCCGGCCCATGGCTGCACGGCTTGCTCCTGCTCTCGCTGATGATATTGGGCGGCGCATGCTTCGGAAATTTTTTCGGCACCTTGCTGCTGACCGGCGGCGTGGTTCTGGTGCTGAGTTTGTTGAATATCGTCCCCAAGCTGCAAAAATTCAATCCCATGTCACTCGCGGCGGATACCCTGTATTTATTGAGCGGGCAAAAAACCCCCGCCGATTTCATCCCCGCACTGCTCATCTGTGTTGCGGCGACGGCAGCCCTGCTCATGGGCGCGATCGTCCTGTTCGACAGAAGGCAGGTATAAACTTAAATTTCATAAAATCCCACTTGACAAACCCTTCACAAACTCTATATACTTACATTGCTTAAATGTTTAAGTAAATTTTATAATGGAGGAAGAAACCCATGAAAAAATACATCGCCCTCATCGCATTCCTGCTGATTTTTGCCCTCGCGTTCGGTTGCGTGCCGGAAAAAGAGCCGGAAATCGTGGTGGAAGCCATCACCGTCAGCTTTATGGACGGCGATACGGTTTTGAAAGAAGAAAGCGTCGAAAAGGGAAGCAGCGTCTCCGCCTTTACGCCCGAAAAGGACGGCACGGTCTTCGTCGGCTGGTTCGCCACGCCCTCGCTGAACCGCCCCTTTGACTTCTCCGCGGCATTGGAGGAGGATACCAGCATCTTCGCCGGATTCACCGTCTATATGGCGGATGCCCGCGATTTCTATCTCGTCGGCAACGGCAAGAGCATCCTGTTGCTCGAAAGCAGTTGGGGCGCGGTGCTCAGCGACGCGCACAAGCTGGCCAAGGCCGAGGGAGCAAACAAATACAGCATCACCCTCGATCTCCTGGAGGGCGACCAGTTTCAGTTCGCCATCAGCAGCGCGTGGGAGAACCAACGCGGCTTCGGCTATATGGTCACCGGCAACCTGCCCGACGGCACGCCCGCCTTCTCCGGTGCCAGCGGTCTGGGCGACTCCCTGTCCAAGAACCACAACATCAACGTGCTGGTCAGCGGCAACTATACCTTCACCCTCACAACCTTCCCCGGCGACGATTTCTATGACGTGGATCGTCAGGGCTATTCCGAAGAGACGAAGGAGAATTACAACGTCGGCGTCTATGACACGATCACCTTCACGCGCAACGGCGACGCGGGCGCGGCGGTCGAAATGGAGACCACCTTCTATATCAAGGGCGAGAAGATCACGGGCTGGGCGGATATCTATGACGATATCACCCGCATGCAGGCGCAGGGCGATGGCACGCACATCCTCGAAATCACGCTCGAAGAGGGCGACGCCTTCCTGTTCACCTCGATGGTGAAGGCGGGCGATATCGAAAGCATAGGCAGCGTCTATCTGAAATACGGACAACTCGACGAAGCCGGCCGCGAACTCTTCGACCCGCAGAACCCGGACGATGAAGCCGGTTCCAACCTGATCGCCAAGGCAAGCGCCACATATCTCTTTATCTACAACGAAACAACGGGCATCTTAACGGTGACGATACCGTGGAACTAAACCGTAGGGGCGGATATCATCCGCCCCTGCGGTTATATCGTATTCGGCGGGCGGATACTATCCGCCCCTACCGTACACCTCACACCCAAAACGCGTGCTCCTCCACCGCCGTATGCCGCAGCGCCAAATCCACGCAATCCAATAGCTTTTCCAAGCGAGCGGCATAGGCGGGGTCGTGGTATCGCACCCGCTTCTCGAGAGCGCGCGCCGCCGTCCGAACGGACAGCCGATCCGTGCAATACGCACCGTCATCCAAAGCGCAGATATCCTCCACCGAGCGAATAAACAAGACCTCGGGCCGCTGTGCGCGGATCGCGTCCGCAAGCGCCGCTTCCCGCGGCAGCAGGGTCACAAGCCGCTCACCCGCGCCGGGCTTCGCATAGTCGGCGTTCACGCTGAAAATCCAGGGCGTATGCGCGAGTCCCTCCGCGGCAATCAGCGGCATCAGGTTGAGATTTCCCATCTGCGCGAAGGCGGCGGTATCAAAGTTCACGCAAAGGGCGGCGTCGGCGCCTTCCACGCAGACGGGCGCGCTGTAATCGGTATAGCGGAGCATATGCCCGCGCGCATCGGCAAGGGGCGTGAGCGTGCCCAACAAGCGCAGGGTCTCGGCACAGCGCAGCGGTTCGTCGCCCATGGCATATATGGCCAGTACGCCCGTCTGCCCGCCGCGCATCAGCTGCGCGTTGCGGCTGGGCGTATAGTTCATCAGCCGCGTCATCTGCAAGACCCGCAAGCGCACGGTCTCGCTGATCTTCTGATCCGTCCTGTCGTTCAGCACATACGATACCGTGGCGATGCTGACGCCGCAGGCCCGTGCGATATCCTTGATTGTCACTTTGTTTACCATGGCAGCATCATAACACATTTGCCCATGATGTACAACGCATCGGTCGTCCACGTAGTGTGAAGTGTGGAGTTGTGGTGAAAATACCTGCGGTATTTTTAATTGAATCTGAAATTCCGCAGGAATTTCTACCTTAACTCCACACTCCCACTCCACACTCCCACTCCACACTCCCACTCCACACTCCCACTCCACACTCCCACTCCACACTCCCACTCCACACTCCACACTCCGCACCAAACGCCCCCTCCACTGAAAGGAACCCGCCATGAACTTACCATCCATCCGCCACCGCGCGGACTCCGCATACAGCTATGCTCTGCCCGACGGGCGCGTCACCCTGCGCGTGTCGGTGGCGGCGGGGGAGCGTCTGCGCATCCGCGTGCTCTGGGGCAACAAATACCACTTCTCCACCACGCGCCATTCGGATGCCCTCCGCTTCGCCTGCACGGACGGTATACATGACTGGTATACCGTAACCCTCCGCCCCGAAGACCCGCGCTTTGTCTATATATTTTATATCGAAAACGAAGCCGAAGCATATTATCTCTCGGAAGCCGGCTTCTCCCAAACCTACGACTTCCCCCTCTGCTATTTCAGCACCTTTCAATTGCCCTATATCCAATCCCCGGATGTGCAGAGCCCGCCCGCCTGGCTGCAAAACGCGGTCTTCTATCAAATCTTCCCGGAACGCTTCGCCTGCGGGGATATGCACAAGGATTATCCCGATAAAAAGGTTATCCCGATTTATACGCGGTGAGCAGAATATTAGCCAGTTTGAAATATATAAATCGGGATAATGAAATTTGATATCGTAGCACATCTTTTCTGATAAATGTATTACTACTGAATTCTTTTCCAGAAATCTTTTACTTGTTGATTTTACACCTTTACGATATAATGCAAATGTAAAGATTTCTGTTGTTTCTTGTGAAATTCATTAAAATGTTCAAATGGAGGTTCCCAATGAGAAGTAGTGTGAAAACATCACAAGACAGCAACGGGCTAAAAAAGGGCAGACTATCCCCTTGGTGCAAAGCGGGATTTTTTAAGCCGGAACCGCCATCGGGATTTGGATAGTGTCGGGGGCGACCGCG
>Ga0123353_10004397_pt1 | contig 18137 bp, 20 predicted proteins | sample TergutLab28metaG_3_FD_92763 | JGI IMG/M metagenome (GOLD analysis project Ga0123353, IMG submission 92763) | Labiotermes labralis P3 segment gut microbial communities from Petit-Saut dam, French Guiana - Lab288 P3 | ecosystem: Host-associated > Arthropoda: Insects > Digestive system > Gut ... | reverse complement strand
TTGTATTCCTCGCAATAACACGGTATAATTATCACCAGTCAATAACGATGCATCTGATATGGAGAAAACAAAAACCACAACGCGGAGGTGATAAGCGGTGAACGGTAATTACGAGCTTCGCCTGTATGACGAAACGCTTCTGACCTTTGCATTGTCGCACGATGCGGCGGTCGGTTATTCAGTAAAAATAGATAAAGTAGGGGAACCGCATACATTGTTTCCGCTTGATATGGAGCTTACCGGGGAGGGCGTTCTGAAATGGCTGAACCGGCGCACGATTCCGAAGCATCGCGCCTACGTCCATAACATCCTGAACACAATGGGACTGTCCTTCCGCGATACCAAAGGAATTATCGACATTTGCAGGGGGCTTTCGCTAAACGACAGCTATTGGGTTGTACCGGAGGGCTTTGACGGGTCATTCGCGGACTATAACCTATTCGAAAACCGCTTCTCAGAGATTCTTGCCTTAACAGCGCTGACCGGAGAGAGCCTGAGCGAAAAAAAAGCGAGGCAAGTCCGAACTTCACCTGAGTTTACGACCAGCGGTATGCTGCCGAAGGCGTGGCGGTACACTGGCGGCAGGATTATCCTGTTATTCATCAATTCAAGAATTGCGCAAGCTCGACTCACACACTCAAGCGTACGCAAACTACTTCAAGCAGCCGTTCGATTTGCAGGCAAGGGAGTTCGGAGGGGCTTTGCAGATAGGGCAGCTCTCCCGCCTTTCAAATTTCAAATTCAGGCGGCACAACCGATACAACTGGGATTTTAACGGATGGAGATCATACAGGCATATATTCGGCAGCGGGCGGGACAGCTAATAGAAATCCTTGACGGCGGGATTTGACAACGAACCTTTGTTTCAAGCTAAATCTGCGCCTCATTCGATAATTGAGTGTCTTTTCAGATATTGCGTTGGCGTGCGCTTTTTTTATATTGGGCAAGATCGAGTCTGCACCGCCGAGAGATCATGCTTTTCGAAGCCACCGACCGTCACTTTGCCGAACACAGGGTTGATCAAACCGCTTTTCCAACACAGAAATGGAAGGAGGCGCGAATCAGACTGACCGTCGAGAAAAACAGGTTGTGTTAAGCGTATAGTACGCTGAATGGCGAGGTCAGGGAAGTCGAGATGACTAGGTGCAGTGTTTGTGTTTATGAGATTATGCGATAGGAACAGCGGGAGCGGCAACCTAAACAGATGCGGGACAGGCAGGGAAAGATAATGACGGTTGCGGTGGGCTGTTGGTGCGTTCGCCGCATTGTTTGGATTGTATGTATATACTGTGAAAACTCATTGTCTCAATCACACACGACCGGCACATGGCCCGGTGCCGACATTGACGCCGTGGCGGGTTTGAATGTGATACTATGAACTATTGAGCCACTAACCCCGACCGGCTGGGACAGGCGATCTTCAGCGATCAATAGTGTACCTCGTATGCAATACATTTTTTCCCTGTGATATGCGTGGGCAAAACAACCTGCTAAGTGAGCCTAAGATCAAAATGGAAAGCCTGCAGAGATTGATTTTTTAAAGTCTCGACAGGCTTTCTGTTGTACACGAAAAAATATTTGGACAAAACACCTTGACAATACGAATTTGAAATCACCAGTTTCTTACTCTATGGTAGCTGACGCGGAATCCCTGACGCGCCGGAAAAAACGCATCAAATCACGCTCCCCGACATACCTGACTATGACGGCTTCGGGCTGTGGCAGCATGGCGCGAGCCGCTTCTCGAAGCACGGCACAGCCAAGGAAACGGCGCGCATATTGATCAGCGAGTCCGTCTCCGGCTTGTCCCATACGGACTTGAGTAGGATTCTTGGCATCCCGCTATACAACCCCCTCAGGGCGCTCGTGAAAGAGGGCTCCGTGGTCTGTGAGACCGATGGCCATAGAATGACGTTCTACAGCGGCGACGGCGAAACCAGAAAAAGGCAGAGAAGCAATGGCACCGGCGCGGCGCGCTGTTCTCTGGACCATCCTTTTGATCTCCACGTCACAATTGATTTGCTGCTTGCCGTGCTTTTGGAAAACGAAGACACTGTTGACAAGGCCCATATGTTTTTGAAGGCGAACAGGCATCCGACCATTTCCAGGGGAGAGGTCGAGGAGATTTTCGGGTTCTACAAGCTCACAGAAAAAAAAACTGAATTTGAGGCTCCTCGAGGATCTGATAGCTCAGCTTAATGAAGAAAGCGGCTGGTGCGCGGAAAAGAGGCTGACTCTATCGGGAATAGACATTTGCGTCGACGCTGGCAAGGCGCACTGCCCGATGTGCGGAGAGTTGCTGGTTGTCCAGAAGACATCGTTCCATAGGATAGTCACGGCCCGGCACCACTGCCTGAATGGGTGGTGGCTGACACCGTTTCCGAAACGCTGGGAAGCTGGCTTTCCATGTCGGGCAGCTTGGATACCCCAATGGGTTCCGATGCAATTGCAATAGTCCGGCACTTGATGCAATGGGTCATGGATAGCGCCCAGGACGGGGACAGTGGCCGATTCCCCTTTGAACTGCCCTATTTGCTTTTCTACGATCGAGTTGCCAGAATGGCGGGCATAACGGCCAAGCTTCCGGCCAACGCCGAAGTGGGCACTCGTTCAGGCATTTATAGCTTGCTCAGGCGCTTGCACAAGACGACAACAGCCCTGGCAAGGGACAAAACAGCGAGGGAAGCGGCAGAATCGCTCCGCTCCAGGAACGGGCTGTTCCTCATGCTAAGGTCATCCTTGCAGCTCGAAGCGAAGTTCAAAATCGAGGCGGCATGCCAAACGGTGGAAGAGCGAATTGGGAATATCAGGGAAACCAAGGCCCAATTCGATGCCTTCGTTGCTGGTTTGCGCGAAATGCGGAAATCCGGCAAGGCCGATTGCAATGAAGAGGAAGCCGCTGACATCATACTTGAGCACGTCGGCAAATACAACGATGAGCTGTGGGGGCACGATATGCAAGTATCCGATCGGGACGGAAACGCCGTCATGCGCATAGCGGATCGCACCAACAATGTCTGTGAACAGGGTTTTGGAAAAGCCAAGAGCGACGAACACCGTGCAAGCGGGAGAAAAAACCTTGGGCTGAATCTCATAGAAAGGCCTGCCTCCGCATCTTTAGTGCAAAACCTCAGCAACGAGCAATATGTCAGCATTGTTTGTGGCGGCTCGCTTAGCAATCTTCCCAGCCTCTTTTCACAGATTGGCAATGGGGTCTTCCCTGGCTTGAAAGAACAGTGGAAAAAGTACAGGGAAAACGCTTCAATAGTTTTTGAGAGCGGCAGATTGCCCCGCGCTGATCAGAGAGTCATTCGCTCAGAGAAATTTCAGGACAATATCGCTAACATCGAATCAATAAGCGCGTAATCCATCATTTGGCAACCAAAATTGAACGCGATAGAAACAAATTGCTACAAATCTATAAAACAAAATTCTCCAAAATTATAAAATGACGGGGCAGATTGCGTAGGGATCGCCATGCCTGAACGGGGGATGGATGTCGGGGGGCGGCGAGCCGCGCGGGGGTGCGACCACCGTGACGCGCCGCGCAGGATGACGGGAGATGGGATGACGGGGGCGAATGACGGCAAAACCGTTGCAAACGAGTGGTTTTACTATAAAAAATTGCAGTGGAATTCTTCGCGATGGTGTGATATACTATTCATTACCAGGGATTTGCCGAAATTTACGATAAATGGTGATGCTGTATGAATGACAAAGTTGAATACTGGTTAGACCTCTGCGACGATGATCTGATAACCGCTAAGGCGCTATTTAGGTCTGAACGCTTGCTTCACATGGGCTTCTTCTGCCACATGATTGTCGAGAAGTCGTTAAAAGCGGTATTGGCAAGCCGCACAAGCGAGATACCGCCCAAGATTCACGATTTGCAAAAGCTGGCTGCACGCGGTGAGATATTCGACGACCTATCTGATGAACAGTTTGCGCTTATGGACAAACTGACGCCCTTACAAATTGAAGCGCGGTATCCTGAGTATAAAGAAAGAATAGCAAGCACACTCACCGTTGAGGCTTGCGAAAAAACCCTAACCGAAACGGAGGGCTTTCTATGCTGGATAAAGCAACAGTTAGGGAAATAGCCGCCCGTTACGCCGAGGAAGTCAGGGCAGTTTTGAACCCTGACGCCGTAATTCTCTTTGGATCCTATGTAAACGGTAACCCGCATGAGTGGAGCGACATAGATATAGCCGTTGTGGTCAACGGTTTTCAAGGGGATTGGCTCGAAGCGGCTTCTATGTTGTGCCGCTTGACACGGCGCGTCAGCATTGACATCGAACCGCACCTGCTGGACGAGACATGCGACAGGAGCGGGTTTGTGGAGCATGTCATCAAGACCGGTGAGGTCATTTACCGTGCGGCGTAACAGCCTGCCACAAAAAAGCGGTGGGCCGCGCCCCCGGGCGGACCACACGAAGAGCCGCGTCATTCATGACGCGGCTCTTCGCTGTATGCGGTTTTCACGTATGCGGTTTACACGGTTTTCACGTGTACGGTTTTCACCCCCCAAGGAAACACCCCCTAAGGAAATCCTCCCCCTAAGGAAATCCTTGACAATCAGGGCGTTTTCATATATGATCCTGGCAATATTTATTGAGGGACCTCAGTGATAGAAGCCTCAGTGATAGAAGTGATAGAAGGGATAGATGGGAGGAAAACCGATGCAGGAAACACTAGGCATGCAAGAAATATTGGGCAATATATCCGCGGCACTACAGGCAGGCAAGGCCAAGGTGGTCCGGGAGCTGGTCGCGCAAGCGTTGGACAGCGGCGTCCCGGCGAAGGACATACTGGAACAGGCGCTTCTCTCCGGCATGGATATCATCGCTGTCAAATTCAAGAACAATGAGGTCTATGTGCCCGAAGTGTTGATCGCCGCGCGGGCCATGAACGCGGGCACGGCGTTGCTCAAACCGCATCTGGCCGAGAGTGGCGTGAAGGCCGTCGGCAAGGCCGTCATTGGCACGGTCCGGGGCGACTTGCACGACATTGGCAAGAATCTGGTACGCATGATGTTCGAAGGCAAAGGTATCGAGGTCGTCGACTTGGGTGTGGATGTCCCGCCCGAAAGGTTCGTTGAGGCATGGCGCGATGAGAAGCCCGATGTAATCGCGCTGTCGGCGTTGCTTACGACGACGATGGGCGAGATGAAGCGCGTCGTGGACGCATTCGACGCCGAAGGCGTGCGCGGCAACGTCGTGATTATGGTGGGGGGCGCGCCGGTGACCGAGAGTTTCCGCGAGACCGTTGGCGCCGACATCTACGCGCCCGACGCGGCCTCGGCGGCTGAAGAAGCCAGGCGGGCTATCTTATGCAAAAGGGGCGCGTCCGCATGAACATGACCGAATGGCTTGCGGCTGCGCCGTCGCGCCACAAGCCCATGCCCGTGCTGTCCTTCCCGGGGGCGCAGATCACCGGCGCCACGATACGCGAGCTGGTGCATAGCGGCGCGAGGCAAGCCGAATGCATGAAAGCCATCGCTGAACGGTACGATATGCTGGCCTCGGTCAGCCTCATGGACTTGTCGGTGGAAGCCGAGGCGTTTGGCAGTCCGATACGGTTCTCGGACGACGAGATGCCCGCCGTGACAGGCGCCGTGATCCGGGACGAGCCCGATGTGGGGAAACTGCGCGTCCCCGCCGTGGGCGCCGCGCGCACGGGCGAGTATATAGACGCTATCCGGCGGGCGAAGATCCTCATCACAGACAGGCCGATATTGGCTGGTTCCATAGGTCCCTTCTCGCTGGCCGGCCGGTTGATGGACATGACCGAGATCATGGTGCTGTGCTATGAGGAGCCGGAGATGGTTCACGCCACGCTGGAAAAGGTGACGCAATTCTTAACTGCCTACAACATGGCGTTTCGCGAGGCCGGCGCCGACGGCATCCTGATGGCCGAACCGGCTGCCGGGTTGCTCTCCCCCGCGCTCATCGCGGAGTTCTCAACGCCCTACGTGAAGAGAATCATCGACGCCGTGCAGGCCGATGATTGCGCGTTTATCTACCACAACTGCGGCAGGACCATCCCGTTGGTGGGGAGCATCCTGGAGACCGGGGCGAGGGCGTTCCACTTTGGCAACGCGATAGACCTGGCCGAGATGCTGCCGCTGATACCAACGGGCTTTCCTGTATTTGGGAATGTGGATCCCGCCGGCCAGATCTGCGGCGGCTCACCGGAGTCTGTGCGCCGGGCGACGCTCGACGTGCTGGGCAGATGCGCACAGTATCCCCACTTCGTCCTGTCCTCGGGCTGTGATATTCCCCCTGCCGCTCCCATGGAGAATATCGACGTATTTTTCGAAATGGCAAAGAATTTTTATATAAACCGGTAAAGTTTATGAATTTTAATATGATATATCTCGTTGAAGGTTACAAGAGAGAAACAAAATGATGACAAACGATGACAAATTGCGAAATACGGCGGTCAGAAATAGACAAAACATAAAAACAATGATATACTAGTTAGGATTTCATGGGAGGGAAACCGATGCACAACGCCGAAAAAACGATGGAAAAGATTGTGGCACTTTGCAAAAACAGGGGTTTTGTCTTTCCCGGCAGCGAGATCTACGGGGGACTGGCCAACTCTTGGGACTACGGCCCGTTGGGCGTCGAACTGAAGAATAATATCAAACGCGCGTGGCTGAAGAAATTCGTGCAGGAGTCGCCATACAACGTGGGGCTAGACAGCGCCATACTGATGAACCCGCAGGTGAGGGTGGCCTCGGGCCATGCGGACGGGTTTTCGGATCCCTTGATGGATTGCCGCGCATGCAAGACGCGCCACCGTGCCGACAAGCTCATCGAGGACGCGGGCGAAAACCCCGCCGGCTGGGATTTCGAGCGCATGTCCGCCTATGTCCGGGAAAAGCGCATCCCGTGCCCAGACTGCGGCGCCTGTGATTTCACCGACATCCGAACCTTCAACCTCATGTATAAAACCTTCCAGGGCGTCACCGAGGATGCCAAGAGCCAGATCTTCCTGCGGCCAGAGACCGCGCAGGGCATTTTTGTGCAATTCAAGAACATCCAACGCGCCACCCGGCGCAAGATTCCCTTCGGCGTGGCGCAGGTGGGCAAATCCTTCCGCAACGAAATCACGCCGGGCAATTTCATATTCCGCATCCGCGAATTCGAGCAAATGGAACTGGAATTTTTCTGCCGGCCGGGCGACGACCTCGTCTGGTTTGACTATTGGAAGACCTTCTGCCTGAATTGGTTGCTGGGGCTGGGGCTCCATGAGGGAAACCTGCGTTTGCGCGACCACGCGCCGGAGGAACTGTCCCACTACTCTAAGGCCACCACGGATTTCGAGTACTTGTTCCCCTTTGGGTGGGGCGAGTTGTGGGGGATTGCCGACCGCACCGATTTCGACCTATTGCAGCACCAAGAGCATGCGGGGGAGTCCATGGAGTATTTCGATCCGGAGACCAGCGAGAAATACATCCCCTATGTCATCGAACCTTCGCTGGGCGCCGACCGGGTCACGCTGGCCTTCTTGATCGATGCCTACGACGAGGAGGTCGTGGACGCCGCAAAAAACGATACCCGCGTCGTGTTGCGCCTGCATCCGGCGTTGGCGCCCTATCAAGCGGCGGTGCTGCCCTTGTCCAAAAAACTGGCGGACAATGCGCGGCCGATTGCGGCCGAGTTATCCCGAGCCTTCATGACAGACTTCGACGAAACCGGTTCCATCGGCAAGCGGTACCGCCGCCAGGATGAGATTGGCACGCCGGTGTGCGTCACCTTCGACTTCGCCTCCCTGGAGGATAACCGGGTCACGTTGCGCGACCGGGACTCGATGGAGCAGGAGCGCGTCCCCATAGAGGGCCTGGCGGAACGCATCGCGCAGGGGCTGGTATATTGAACCGGGGTATCAGGAACTGGGGCATCACGAACCGGAGTATCATGAACTGGGGCATATTGAACTGGGGCACACTGAACTGGGATGGGGGGGAATCATCGCCTTATGACATCTGAAGAGCTAGCGGTCACCCATTTTTTTGATGGCTACAACTGTACCCAGGCCGTGCTGGCTGTGTTTTGCCATAAATACAGGATGGCGCCGAGTACGGCGTATAAATTGGCCTGCGGGCTTGGCACCGGGCTCCGCGCCGGCCAGCTTTGCGGCGCGTTGACGGGCGCGGTCATTGTCATCGGGCTGAAAGATGGCCCGGAATATGTCGGGGACACCGTTTCCCGCCGCTACTGCCACGGCAGGGTGACCGAATTTATCAACGCTTTCCAGGACAGCAACAACTCTATGCTCTGCAGGGGCATCCCCGACGAGGATGTTTTTAACGAGGAGAAGGTCCGGCGGGCGCCCAACGGGCAGCTCTATATGCTCGAATGCGCCGAAATTGTAAAGAGAACGGTCACGGCACTGGAAGAAATGGGATATTAATCGTTCCTGTTTGGGATTCGGCTTGGGATGCAATGGGATCTTAGTGGGATTTTAATGGGATATAAATGGGAGGATTTACTGTGGGGAAACCAGGGCAATTGCGCCTATTTGCCGAGGAAATACGCATGGCGTCTTTGCGTGAATTCGAGGAGAGAGGTTTTGGACATGTGGGCGGCGCCATGAGCGTCGTCGAGGTCTTGTCCGTGCTATACGGCGGCGTCATGCGCATCGATCCGAACAACCCGGATTGGCCCGACCGCGACAGGCTGGTGGTCTCCAAGGGGCATGCCGGTCCGGCCGTGTATGCGGCGTTGGCACTCTCCGGATATTTCCCGAAAGAGGAACTGCAGACGCTCAACAAGCCGGGTACCCGATTGCCCTCCCACTGCGACCGCCTGAAAACCGTGGGCGTCGACATGACCACGGGATCCTTGGGGCAGGGCATGTCCACGGCTTGCGGCCTGGCCCTGGGGCAGAAATTGGATGCCCGGGGGGCGCGCACCTATCTGATCATCGGCGACGGCGAATGCGACGAAGGCCAGATTTGGGAAGGCGCGCTGTTCGCCCCGCACTATAAACTGGACAATCTGATTGCCTTCTGCGACAACAACGGCCAGCAATTGGACGGGTACGTGGGCAACGTGATGGAATTGGGGGATATCGCCGAAAAGTTCTCCGCCTTCGGATGGTATACGCAAACGGTGGACGGCCACGACACGGACGCCGTGTGGCAAGCCGCGCAGGCGGCGCAAAATAACGCGGGCAAGCCGTCCATGATAATACTCAAAACCCGGAAAGGCCGCGGGTGTACCTTCGCCGAGGGCAAGGAGTTCAACCATCACATCGCGTTTTCCCAAGTGGAGATGGACGAGGCGATAGCGGTTGCCGAAGCGGCTTTGGCGGAAGCGCGCGCCGCCGTACCCGTGTGAGCGCGTGAGCGAAGGGAAGGGAAGGAAAGGATTGAGTTGACGCCATGAGTGTCATTGTCAAAGATAAATGGGAAAAAGAGCCTGCTATGATGCGCAAGACGCTTTGCGATACGCTGATCGCGCTGGCGGAGCAAGACGATCGCATCGTGGCGTTGGATGCCGATTTGATGAGTTCTTCGGGCATGGGTCCCTTCCGCGCGAAATTCCCCGACCGGTTTTTCAACTGCGGCGTGGCGGAGGCCAACATGGTGGGCGTAGCCGCCGGTTTGTCGGCCACTGGGCGGATACCCTTTGCCCACTCCTTCGGGACTTTCGCTTCCCGGCGGGTCTGCGACCAGCTATTCATGTCGGCCGCTTACGCCAGGCTCAACGTTCGCCTTATCGGCACCGATCCCGGCGTGACCGCCGCCTACAACGGCGGCACGCACATGCCCCTGGAGGACATGGCCGTGTTGCGCGCCTTGCCCGAGGTCACGCTCGTAGAGCCGGTCGATTCGGTGCAACTCAAGGATCTTTTGCCCCAATTGGCGCAGGCTTACGGCGTGTTTTATATCCGCCTGTTGCGCAAAAACGCCGTTTCGGTGTTCGCGCCCGGATCGACATTTACCCTAGGCAAAGGCGCCACGTTGCGCGGCGGCGGGGACGTGACGCTCATCGCGTCGGGCATAATGGTCGCCGAGGCGTTGAAGGCCGCCCAGCTATTGGCGGGGCAAAACATCGACGCCCGGGTGATCAACCTGTTCACCTGGAAGCCCCTGGATACCGCGTTGGTCGAGGCATGCGCCCGTGAGACCGGCGCCATTGTCACTTGTGAAAACCATAATATCATCGGAGGCTTAGGCGGCGCCGTGTCCGAAGCGGTGTGCGCGTCCTATCCCGTGCCGGTCGAGCGCGTGGGCGTCAAAGACGAGTTTGGCGAGGTGGGGCCCGAGGATTACCTGCGGGCGCGCTTCCAACTCAACGACACGGATATCGCGGCGGCGGCACATCGCGCTATAGCGCGCAAAGTGCGCAAAGCGCGCTGAGGGGCCTCCCGTGAACTGGTCCCGCGTCAAATGGATCCTGATAGGAATGTTGTTGCTCGGCAACCTGGCCCTTGCCCTTCTCTATTGGCAGCGAGGGGATGGGGCCGGACGCGCGGTAGATCGGTTTACCAATACGATGGTGACGGCCTTGGCGGATCGCGGCGTGTCGCTGGCGCCCGAGGTAGAGGCCAAGCTGTCCGATAGCGAACGCCGCCTCTATTCGCCCCGCGACATCGCCCGGGAGGAAGACCTGGCAGTCTCTCTGCTGGGCCGGGTATCCCAAATTGATCAGGCCGGGCGAATCTATCGCTACGAAACTGCATTAGGCTGGGCGCGGTTCCGGGGCGGCGGACAGTTCGAGGCGGAGTGGTCTGCGCCGCGCGCGGTGGAAGTTTCGATCTGGGACGATACGCTGGCGCTGTTGCAACAGGCGGGCTTCCCCACCGACCCCCCGCCAGAGATCCACAACGCGCCCGACGGCGTTACGATCACGTTGCGCCAGTATATAGGCGGCTTCCCTGTATCCGAATCCGATGCTTATGTCCTTTTGCGTTATGAGAACGATGCCTTGGTTTCCCTGTCCGGCCGATGGCTGTTGGGCGCCCCGTTGCCCGCAGACGGAGAGGCCCCTTGCCCGATGCTGGGCGCGGCGTTGCTGTGGTTTGCCGACGGGCAAATCGACGCCGGCGACCCGGTCTCATACATTGAGGATGGGCAGGTTTTCTGGCGGCTTTCCACATTTGGCTCAGATTATATTTGCCTAACCCCGGCCTGGCGTATTACCGCGGATGGCCGCAACTACGACATCGATGCCGAGACCGGAATGGTGATAACTACTTCCTAAGAAGGTGTGAGAATTTGGTAGTTTATGAAGTGTGGGGCGGGCAGCCGCTGTACGGGGAGATTCCCATCAGCGGCGCCAAAAACGCGGCGGTAGCCATTATCCCTGCGGCGTTGTTGGTGGACGGCGTATGCCGCATCGAGAACATGCCTAAAATCAGGGATGTCACACTGATGCTTGAGATCCTGCAAGAGCTGGGGGCGCGCGTGCGCCTGCTGGACGATACCACGATTGAAATCGACGCGCGTCACGTGCGCAATATCAAGGCGCCATACGATTTGGTGCGGCGTATACGCGCCTCTTGCTATTTCATCGGCGCCATGCTATCACGCTTCGGGGCCGCGCAGGTGCCGCCGCCGGGCGGCTGCGACTTTGGCGTGCGCCCCATCGATCAGCACATCAAAGGCTTTGAGGCGTTGGGCGCCACCGTCGAGGTCAAGGGCGGGTTTGTACGCGCCAGCGCCCCCAATGGTTTGGTGGGTTCCACGGTCTACTTGGATGTGGTGTCTGTGGGCGCGACGGTCAACATCATGTTGGCCGCCGTGTTGGCGCCCGGCATGACCGTATTGGAAAACCCCGCCAAGGAACCGCACATCGTCGATCTGGCCAATTTCCTCAACGCCATGGGCGCCGACGTCAAGGGCGCGGGGACGGACGTTATCAAGATTCGCGGCGTCCAGCAGTTGACAGGCGGCGTCTACTCGATCATCCCCGACCAGATCGAGGCGGGGACCTATATGGCGGCGGTGACCGCGACCGGCGGCGAGGTGGTCCTCAAGAGTGTCATCCCCAAGCACTTGGACGGCATATCCGCCAAATTGATGGAGATCGGCGCCGAGATCGAGGAGCAGGGCGACGCCCTCCTGGTGCGCCGGACAGGCAAATTGCACCGCGCCAATGTCAAAACGCAGCCGTACCCCGGCTTCCCCACCGATATGCAACCGCAGATCCTGGCTGTATTGTCCCTGGCCAAAGGGACGAGCGTCATCACGGAGAGCGTTTGGGACAATCGCTACCGATACGTGGACGAGCTTACCCACATGGGCGCGCAGATTCAAGTGGATGGCAAGGTGGCGGTCGTCGAAGGGGTCGGGCACCTGTCGGGGGCGCCCGTGCATGCCTGCGATCTGCGCGCGGGCGCGGCACTGGTCGTGGCCGCCCTGGCTGCCACCGGTGTCACAGAGATCGACGGGATCCACCACATCGAGCGCGGATACGAAAACATGGTGGAGAAATTGCAAGGCGTCGGCGCCGGCATCGCCCGCCGCGAACGCCCATCGCCCGTTTCGCTGAAGAGTGTCCGGTAGGCATTGATGCTCCATGTTGACCTCGTTTGCGTGGGACGCATGAAAGAGCCATATTTTGTCGCGGCGGCGGCTGAGTACCAAAAGCGTTTGGCGCCGCACGTGAAACTGACCGTCAAGGAACTGCCGGAGGGGCATCCGGTTGTCAATGAGTTGCCCCGGGACGCTACGCTGACTGTGGCCTTGTGCGTCGATGGGCAGCCGTGTACCAGCCAACAGCTGGCCGCCGACATCGCCGCCTGGCAACTGTCCGGCATCTCGTCGGTCTGTTATGTTATCGGGGGTTCGGATGGTTTGCCCGGGGCCGTCGTGCAACGGGCCGACAAGAGGCTGTCGCTGTCGGCCATGACCTTTCCCCATCACCTGGCCCGCGTGATATTGCTCGAACAGCTGTACAGGGCGTTTCAAATCATCGCGGGGGGGAAATACCACAAGTGAGGCTGTTAGGTGCTGGGTGTTGGGTGTTGGTTGCTGGGTCGTGCGGCGGGCAGTTATCGGCATTCGTCGGGCGGCGTGTCCGGGAGGTTGTACAATCGTGAAGAAGAAGAACGGCAAAGCCCCCGCTTGGCCCGTGGACGACGACGGGCGCAAGATCAAAGGGGCAAAACTCATATTCGCCAATAATCCCGTCGAGTTGGGCGTCACACAGAGCTTGCTGGGCGCGTACGGCATCCCCTCGCTTGCCAGCGTGCCCAACCAGGGCTTTTTTTCCACGGTCGTCTTCGGATCGGCCTTGCTGGGCGCGGACGTGTATGTCCCCGAAACCCAGCTGGAGGAGGCCCGCGCCCTGATCGAAGCCGACAACGAGGGGCTTGAAGGTAATGACAACCCGAATGACAATCTGAATGACAACCCGGATGATGACAACCCGTGAGATGAAATCCGCAATACTTGGTTGCCTACAACTTGGATAGACTACGCTTGTCTGGTAAGCGTCGGTCAGTTTCCGCAATAATCAAACATGCCGCCGCCAGTGTCCCGGCCAAGCGCAGCCAAGCCGGCTAAATTCCTTCTGGCGGTCTTTGTTATGCATGTCAAATGAGACTAATTTAGACTATCTTAACCCTATCTCGGGTTCGCTGAAAGGGGTATCCTATGTTTTGTATGGAATGCGGGAACACGCTTCCCGACACAGCAAAATTCTGTAGGATGTGCGGTCAGCCTACTTCTGCCGCTTCCACAGGACAGTCTACCGCAACGCCCGTAGCAACGCCCGTAGCAACGCCTGTGGCTACGCCCGTGGCTAGACCCATGGCTAGGCCCATGGCAACGCCCAACTATGCGCCGCCGCAAAGCGGCGCAGTTGCGTCGTATAGCCGACAATCCCCACAATCCTCACAATACCGACCATACCAACAATCCCGTCCATTGGGAAGCTATTCCCAATCCCCTGTGAGCTCGTATCAACCGCAACGGAATCATTGTATCGTCCCAGACTACGGGAAACCGACGAAAAAAAGGAAAGGCATTGCGATACTCTGGTGGTTTCTCAGCTATTTCGGGTTCTTCAGTTTTCATAGCTTCTATTTGGGGGAATGGAAATACGGCCTTGCAAGATTGGCTATGTTTGTTGTGGGCGAGGCTACCATCATTGTCGGAGCAAACCTGGAAGTAATTCCGTTAATAATTCTTGGCGGGCTTACGATGACGATGATGATTACCCTTGGCATTGTCGAAATTGTGAAAATCGGCACCAGAATGCGCAGTAACGGTTGGACGCAAGCGGAAATGCAAGCATATCAGGTGTACGCGCAAGGGGAAAAAGCGCGGCGAAAAGCAGAAAGGGCCGCAAAAAAGCAGACCATCATGAACATCATCGTAAGCGCGGCAATGGGCCTGTTTCTCCTTATCGGCGGCGCCGGCGGGAATTTGGCGTTCAGAGGGACAAACAGCGGCGCCCTGCTTATTGTTATCGGGCTTGCGTTTCTCATTTGGACTGTTATATCAGCCGTTCGCTACGCAACGCAGAGAAAGGCCAAAAGAAACGCTGTGTAATCTGTAATGTCATTCACGTGATTCATGTGATTCACGGAATACGGTAGTAGGGAAAGAGGATGCAAATGCCTGTGCATAGTAGGGGACCGATTCTGAAAGACGGATTGACAATCAAGCCGCGGTTAGTATTTGAAGAGGAAACCGCTTTGGTTTATATGGTAGGCGCGGATGTATTCTTGGATGGGGCATTGGTTTTTACTGTCAATGAGATCGGAAGGGAATTGTTGAAAATGGCTGACGGTTCGGTTACGGTGGATGCAATGGCTGAATCGCTCGGTTTAGCAACCACTGCGTCTGAGGTGGGTATGTTTTTTGTCAAGTTGGGCCAGGCGGGATATTTGAAAAACAGGATGGAGATAGTACTATTTGAAACCTGAAACAAGCGAGGTAAAAGAAAAATGGATTTCATAAATCCAGAACAGATTTTGCTTGAAGATATCTCTGCTATGATCGAGCAGAGCAAGCGCGTTATATATACTCGGGCGAACAGCGAAACGGTTTTGTTGTTTTGGAAAATCGGTCAGCGCGTTAACAATGAAGTCCTTCATAATAAACGCGCTGGCTATGGCAAGCAGATTGTCGTTACGTTGTCACGACATTTAACGGAAAAATATGGAAGAAGTTTTGAAGTAAAAAATTTACGTAGGATGCTTCAATTTGCTGAACAGTTTATGGATGAAGAAATTGTCGTTTCACTGTCACGACATTTAAGCTGGTCACACTTTCTCGCGCTGATTCCGTTAAAGTCTGGCGAGGCTAAGATGTTTTACGCAAAGGAATCTATGAACGGTGTTCTCGGTGTTAGGGATTTACGTAAACTCATTTCACGAAAAGCGTTTGAGCGAAAAGAAATTGCAGACACACAAATCACCACTGCATCGCCGATACCTGTCGGGACATTCAAAGATCCATACCTTTTTGACATACTCGGCTTGAAAGACGAATACTTGGAAGCCGATTTGGAAGAGGCGATCCTGCGGGAGCTTGAAAACTTCATCCTCGAATTTGGCAAGGGATTTGCTTTTGTTGAACGTCAGAAGCGTATGATAATTGACGGACGAGATAATCATCTTGATCTGCTTTTCTATAGCCGATACTTAAAGCGGCTTGTTGCGGTGGAGTTGAAGTTAGGTAGATTTGAAGCATCGTACAAAGGGGTAATGCAGCTATACTTGGGATGGCTTGACAAATATGAACGGCAAGAGGGCGAGGAATCGCCCGTTGGATTGATACTCTGTTCCGAGAGCGGACGGGAAGAAATCGAACTTTTGAAATTGGACCGCGATGGTATTGTTGTCGCTGAATATTGGACGACGCTCCCGCCGAAGAAAGAACTTGAAGCGAAAATACACACGCTGCTTATTGAAACGAAAGAACGTCTGGAGCGACGCAAATTGCAGCTTGGCGAAGGCAAAACGATACTCAAATAAGGGTTGCCGCTATAAAGAGGATAAATACCGATAGATTTGCCTACGAAGACTGCAAGAGTACGGAGGTTTGCGGATGAAGCCGGAGATATTTTTTCTCCCCCATAATGAAAACGAGATCCTTTACGCGCCTCTGAACAATTTCATAGCGGTCGTAAACGAGGATACCAAGATAGCCGTTTCCCGCAAGCTGGCGGGGTTGCCGCTCCATGAGGCGCAGCGGGGCGTTATCGAGGCACTGGAAAAGCGCGGCGTTTTTTGTGAGGATTTCAAAACCCCGCAGGTGGACAAAGGCTTTTCGCCGACCCGCGTCACGCTATTTCCGACCGACAGTTGTAATTTGCGTTGCCGGTATTGCTATGCTTCCGCGGCGGACGGCGGGCACAAGCTTCCGATACCTGTGGCAAAAACGGCGGTTGATTTCGTGGCGGCAAACGCAAAAGAAAAGAAACGCGACCAGTTTGCCGTGGGCTTTCACGGAAACGGGGAACCTTTTGCGGCGTTTGATGTGGTGCAAGAGGTTTGCGAATATGTCAGCCATGTTTCCGATCGGGAAGGTATTAAATATGTCATCAGCACCGCCACAAACGGGGTGATGACAGAAGAACACTTGGATTATTTGCTGGCGTGGATCTCTGATGTAAACGTGTCTTCGGACATTTTGCCTGATATTCAGGACAGGCACAGACCAAAGGCGGATGGAAGCGGCACATTTGAAATTGTGGACAACACGCTTGGGCGGCTAGACAAAGCGGGCGTCCAATATGGAATCCGCGTAACCGTGACAAGCAATAGCGTAACACGCCTGCGCGAGATGGCGGCGTTCGTAAAAGAACACTACCCCAAATGCAACTTGCTTCATTTTGAGCCGATGTTTGAAGTCGGGCGGGCGCTTATCACAAAGCAATCCACGCCCGACCCACAAATCTTCGTCCGTGAATACATCAAAGCACAGGAAGAGTTAGCTGGGTCGGGGATTCGCGTTGTGTATTCAGGCGAGCGGGCCAACACGCTGTGCCAATGTTTTTGCAGCGTGTGCAGCAACGGCTTTACCGTTACCGCGGAAGGGAATGTAACATCCTGTTATGAGGTTTGTACCTACCAGGACGCGCGGGCGAAACGATACATTTACGGTCACTTCGATGAGAAATCCGGCCAATTTGCATTTGATGAAGATATCTTGAAAAGCCTGTTGACATTGCAAGTCAAAAATATTCCGTTTTGCAAGGATTGTTTTTGCAAATGGCATTGCGGCGGCGATTGCATGGCGAAAACGCTGGGGATCAAATCGCTGTCGGGGCATGAAGGAAGCGAACGGTGCAAAATCAACAGGGCGTTGATATACCGCCAGATATTGCAAAAAATCGGCGAAGACGTAGCAGGCACGGACCCGATATTTGTTTAGGGGGAGGGACGAAACATGCAAATGTATAACGACAGGCCGCCAGTCCCGGTCGTTGAAGTGGCGCCGGTCAATGTCGTCAATGTTGCTGCGGCAACCGAAAGAGGCCCACAGGAACAGGGCGAAAAGGAATCCAAAAAAATCCCACAGCCGGAAATCAGCATTATCGTTGACGGGAACAAGGTTACGAAGCCCGGCATGAAAAGCGTCTTCATCGAAGACGACGACAGCGTAACGGTTCGCAGCGAAGATGTTGTCCGGATCGGCTACTGCTCATGCAATTCAGTATCCGTATGCACTTGCAACACTGTATGTACCTGTGAAACAGTCATCATAAGAGAGGTATGTACTTGTGAGTCGGTATGCTCCTGCGTAGGGGATTGCAGTTGTAACCAGGTGTGTACCTGTCAAAATGATTGCAGCTGCGATACAGTATGCACCTGTAACAGCCAGTGCACATGCCAGTCTGTCGGCGGCGGGGTAGGTTGTTCGTGCGCGCCCGTACACTGAGCGCGAAGCATAGCGATGAGCGGGGCGCATAGCACTGAGCGGGGCGCATAGCGTCGAAAGCACGGAAGGGAAAAGCACGGAAGGGAGCGCAATGAGATGAAAAAAGTTGCACTTGGTAACTGGATCGCTGTTGGGTTGGCGGTTATTATGCTGTTTTGTATTGAATTAGTGGCACCGGATTCTATCTTCACGCCGATAACGCCAGAGAAAAAATCGGCTTTGTCCAATGCCGTTAAATGGGCAAAACGCGAATATGATATGATTAGCGGGGAAATGGAGGAAG
>Ga0123353_10004395_pt1 | contig 18138 bp, 16 predicted proteins | sample TergutLab28metaG_3_FD_92763 | JGI IMG/M metagenome (GOLD analysis project Ga0123353, IMG submission 92763) | Labiotermes labralis P3 segment gut microbial communities from Petit-Saut dam, French Guiana - Lab288 P3 | ecosystem: Host-associated > Arthropoda: Insects > Digestive system > Gut ... | reverse complement strand
TACGTACAATACTGATGCCGGACGTGACCGGGAATTTCAAAGCGGATGAAAAATTCCAGTTTGACTACCTGTCCACCTTCAACGCCGGGATGGAGATGCAAGGGATAGGTTCCTTCTACCTGAATCTCACATGCAACTGGACCAGCAACGATACGACCTGGATGGACGTAAAGACCGACGCGCAGGGCGGCTATGATTTCGGTACTATCATCAACATGGCGCCGGCGGAAGGCGGGGCCGCCGACAACGGGGATATATGGGGGCCGCTGGACGGCGAGAAGAGGTTGGAAATCGACAAGCGGGTAATGGAGAAATTCGCGAAACAATTCATGAGTTGAAATCCTTGGTAATTCAAACAGCGCTCAAAGCACGTCCCCTTTTGCCGGGGACGTCTTTTGCTTGCGGAATAGCACAATAAATGGAAATGTATGATATTATTTGTAATAGGAGCTGATAAGAGTTGAAAGAAGGCTACAAGGAAAAGAATAGCGGGAAAGGCAGACCTGTATTGAGAAACAGGTTTATTGTCTTCTCTATCATGCTGTTTGTGATCATTCTCGTCGCGGGGGGTATTGCTTACATATTCGCCATGCAGCAAATCATCAGGACCAACAAGGGAAACGAATTGACTCAATTGCTCGACACAGAGCGGTTGAGGCTCGAAACATCTGTCAATTCGGAAATCGCCATCGTCCTGAAAATGGCGAATTCGCCGCTGATCGTAAGATACTTCCTTGATCCCGCAGACGAGCAATTGGCGGAAATCGCTTTCGAGGAAATAGCCTCTTATCGCCATTCTTTCATGTCGAATACGGTTTTTTGGGTCAATGATACGGATCTGCTTTTTTATTCCGACGATGAAACCCCGTACCTGCTAAATCCCGACGATCCTGTGAACTACTGGTACAATATGACCCTTTACGAAACGGAAGTGTACAACTTCAACATCAACTACAATCCCGACTTAAACAATCTCAACCTCTGGATCAACGCTCCGGTTTTCGACGACACGCGCCGCCCGATAGGGATACTCGGAACGGGTATCGAATTGTCGGGTTTTGTCGACACGATCTTCCAGAATATCAGCGACGATACGGATTTTTACCTTTTCAACGCGTACGGGGAAATCACAGGCGCAAGGAATTTTGAGCTGGTCAGCGAAAAAGCCGATATCATGGACGAGCTGGATTCGCTTGACTTCGACATTATGGGCGAGGCGAACAGCCTTGCTCCCGGAGAGATACGGACCTATAACATTTCCAACGGGAAACTTGCCATCGGCACTGTCCCTTCTCTGGAATGGTATTCTTTAGCGTTTCATGCGGACAGCATCAGCGATTATAACAATACAATGACCGCGCTGTTTCTCGCGGTACTTGCGCTGATAGTGTTGATTTTCCTCATATTCAATATCTTTATCGCCAGATATCTCAAATCCTTGCGCGAGACTTTGGACTCCCTGGAAATCGCGTCAAAGGCAAAGAGCAACTTTTTAGCGAACATGAGCCATGAGATACGGACCCCAATGAACGCTATCATCGGCATGACAAACATCGGCAAAGTCGCCGATGACATTGAGAGAAAGAATTACAGTTTCATGAGGATCGAAGACGCGTCCCACCACCTCCTTGGGGTAATAAACGATATATTGGACGTGTCAAAAATCGAGTCCGGCAAATTTGAGCTCCATCCTGTAGATTTCAATTTTGAAAAACTTCTCGTACGGGTCGTAAACGTGTCGACTTTCCGCGTAGAAGAAAAGAAACAAAAACTTACCGTCTATGTAGACAGAAAAATCCCGAAGATGATGTTCGGCGACGACCAGCGGTTAGCGCAGGTCATCACAAATCTGTTGGGAAACGCGGTCAAGTTCACGCCGCAAGAAGGGGCCATCAGCCTGAATACATATCTCATCGGGGAAGAAAACGGTGTTTATGAAATAAAGATTTCCGTTACCGATACGGGGATCGGCATCGATCCCGATCAGCAGAGTATATTGTTTCAGCCTTTCCAGCAAGCCGAGAACGATACGTCGCGCAAATTCGGCGGTACGGGGCTTGGGCTGACGATCTCGAAAAGCATCGTAGAAATGATGGACGGCAGTATTTGGGTCGAGTCAGAGCCGGGACACGGGTCTACGTTTAGTATTATCGTGAAAATGCAGCGCAGCGACAAGAAAGACAAGGGGCTGGATCCGGAAAAAATCGAATGGGACAAGATCCGCGTTTTGGTCGTTGACGACGACAAGTATATCCTGGAAGATTTCAAGGGGATCTTAGAAAAATACGGGGCCTGCTGCGATACGGCGGACAACGGCAAAGACGCGCTTAAGCTTCTTGAAAGCGGTAATGATTATAATTTATTCTTTATCGACTGGAAGATGCCCGGCATGGATGGCATAGAGCTCGCGGGAAATATTAAAAGCAGAATGGAAGCCGCGGGGAATTCTTTCGTTGTAATGATCTCCGCCTCCGAAGTCAATATCGTCGCGGGAAAGGCAAAAGAGGTCGGCGTCGATAAATTCCTGCAAAAGCCTTTGTTCCCGTCGGTCATCGCGGAAATAGTCTGTGAGTATTTCGGAGAAGCGTGCATGAAAGTAACCAACGAGAACGCGGATGCGGAAAGCAGCGACGGTATTTTTAAAGGGCGCCGTATCTTGTTGGCCGAAGACGTTGAGATAAACCGTGAAATCGTACTGACTGTACTCGAATCGACCGGGATCGAGATCGATTGCGCGGAAAACGGCAAGAAAGCCGTCGAGATGTTCAACGCCGCGCCTGAAAAGTACGAGATGATCCTGATGGACATCCAGATGCCTGAGATGGACGGATACGAAGCGACCAGGCAAATAAGGGCGCTTGATGCGCCGGAGGCAAAGGCCATACCTATCGTCGCGATGACCGCGAACGTATTTAAAGAGGATATCGAAAACTGCCTCGCCGCGGGAATGAACGATCATATCGGCAAGCCGCTCGATATACTCGAGGTTATTGAAAAGCTCCATGAATATTTACCATGATAGACCCATACCGTTGTAGTATAATGATAGGGCATACAGCTTTAACATAATAATTTTTTAAGAATGAAAGAGAGGAACTAAGACATGAAAAAAAGGTTGTTTATGGTTTTAGCCGCAGTGCTGGCGCTGACTATGACGTTGGCGGCATGCGGCGGCGGCGGTACCGTAGAACCCGCAGCCCCGGCTCCCGAACCGATCCCTGACGCGCCCGCGGAGGTTGCTCCTCCGGCATCGACCGAGGTTTTTGAGTTTAACCTTCAAAACCACGATTCGCCGGTCGGCGCGACCGCGCAATTCCTTGACGCGTGGGCTGAGGCGATATTGGAAGCGAGCGACGGCAGGATCGTTATCAATAACTTCCACGGCGGATCGCTCGGCGGACCGAGGGACTCGTACAATATGGTGGCGGACGGCACGGTTGACATCGCGTGGGGATTGCCCTCGTTCACACCCGGACTCTTCCCGGGCACAGACGTCATCGCGCTTCCGTTCATAGGTGTCAAGACGTCGCTGCAGGCAAGCTACGCGCTTTGGGATCTGTACGACTCGACGGAGTACCTGAAGCCGGAATGGTCTGACGTCCATATGATCCTGTTGCATACCAATTGCGACGCGCCCCTTATCACGAATAAGAAACTTGAAAAGGCCGCTGATATCAGAGGCATGAACCTGAGAGTCAACGGCGGGCCGCCGACAGAGTGGGCGACGCTTGCCGGCGCGAACCCGATGAATATCGGTATCGGCGACGTGTACGCCGCGATGGAGAAGGGCGCGGTCGACGGCGTCACATCCACCGGTTGGGACGTCATAAGCGCGTTCAAGTTTTATGAGCAGGGCAGCTATTTCCTCGACTACGCCATCCACGTGAATCCATATTTCCTTGTCATGAACAATGCAAGCTACGATAAGCTTCCTGCCGATCTGCAGGCTATTATGGACCAATTCAGCGGTTACGGCGCGCTCGAGGTGGTCGGCACAAGATGGGCCGACGTAAAAGCGGACGTCTTCAACAAGATCGACGAGACCGGCGGCACCATCTACAAGCTTCCGGACGCCGAGCAGGCGATATTTGACGGATACGGCGTACAGGCCCGCGAGATCTGGATGGGCGAGCTTGACGGTCAGGGAATCGACGCCTCAGGTTTGGTTGCCAAGACCCTCGAGTTACTCGATAAATACAAGGATAAATAATCAAACAGCACAACGTGATGACTATTACCCGGCGGGACGCATAGCGCGTCCTGCCAGGTAACGTTGTCGCCGCAAAGGGGGGATTTACTTGACTCTCACGATGATGGGGATAGTGGGGATAATAGTTCTCATTATTCTTTTATTTATGGGCATGAACGTCGGCTTTTGTATGTTGGCCGTAGGGTTTGTGGGGTTTACAGCCGCCGTAAACATGCCCGCCGCAATAGGATTATTAAAAACCATACCTTTCAACACGGCGGCGAATTTCAATCTTTCGGTCATCCCGTTATTCGTCCTCATGGGGCAGTTTTGCTTCCATTCGGGCGTCAGCACGGGCTTGTACGAAACCTGTTACAAATGGCTGAGCCGGCTCAACGGGGGGCTGTCGGTAGCGACCATAGGCGCGAGCAGCCTGTTCGCGGCTATTTGCGGTTCCAGTACGGCGACTGCCGCTACGATGGGCACGGTGTGTATGCCGGAAATGAAGAAATACGGATACAACGATACCCTTTCGACAGGATGCCTGGCGGCCGGCGGTACGCTCGGGATCCTCATACCGCCGAGCGTCGGCTTTATACTTTACGGAATAGCTACGGGGAATTCTATAGGGGCGCTCTTCGCGGCGGGGCTGGTGCCCGGAATACTTTTGACCGCGTTTTACGTCATCACGATATTGATCATCTGCAAGATCGATCCCTCCAAAGGGCCCAAGGGCGAAAAATTTTCATGGCTTGAGAAGTTCAACTCCTTAAAGGGCGTCTTTGCCATAGCCCTGTTGTTCGTGATCGTCATAGGGGGCATCTTCGCCGGGTTTTTCACCGCGAACGAAGGCGCCGCGATCGGGTCGTTCGGGGCTTTCCTCTTTATGCTTTTCCGCGGAAAGGTAAACAGAAAAACCTTGAAGGCCGCGCTTTACGGCACGATAAAAACCTCCGCGATGATCTTTCTCATTATCATAGGGGCTTATGTGTTCGGATACTTCCTGACCATTACAAAGCTGCCGATGTCGATAGCGAGCGGCGTCGCCGCCATGGACGTATCCCCGTATATAGTTCTCATACTCGTCCTTGTCGTCTATATGGCGATGGGCACCATAATGGACTCTCTCGCGATGCTTTTGCTGCTCGTGCCGATCTTCTATCCTTTGATAATGGATCTTGGTATGGATCCCATATGGTTCGGCGTCCTCATGGTCATGGTAATGGAAACAGGGCAGATCACGCCCCCGGCGGGTATCAACGTCTTCGTCATCTCAGGCATCGCGAAGGGCGTTCCGATGCAAACCATATACAAGGGGGTGGCGCCTTTCCTGCTGGCCCTCGTGCTTGCTATAGCCGTTATCATCATGATCCCGCAGATAGCGCTCTGGCTGCCGTCTGTGCTCTATTGAGAGGGGGGTGATTGGTTATGAGAATATACAATAAATTCAGGCCCGCCGTAAGAAAGGCTTGCGACGTCATCGCGATGGGCGCCATGGCGGCCATCTTCGGCATCATGTGTATATTGGTTTTGGATATCATACTGAGGTCCACGACCGAGAGCATGGCCGTGCGCGGCTCGTATGAGCTCACGGAAATGACTATGATAATAATCATTTTCCTCGGCATGGCCGTGACGCAGATGGAGAAGGAGCACATACATGTAGAGATGCTCGTCGAGAAGTTTCCGTTCCTTGTAAAGTCTGTTATCAAAGTCATCGTTTCCGTATTCACGACCGTTCTCGCCTGTATTACGTTCTACGCGTGCGTACAGCAGGCGCTGAGCAATCTGTCATCCGGGATCACAACGGCTGTCCTTTTTATCCCGCTGTACCCCTTTGCCTTGATCATGGCGGCGGGCATGCTTGTCCTGACTGCCGTCCTGGTTTTGGATACGATAGACTCTATTATTCAGATCGCAACGAGAAAAGGGCAGGGGAAAGAGGTTCCTGTTGAAACTAAAGAGGAGGATATAGTAAATGAACAAAATTGCTATTGAAGAGGCTTTCGCGGTAAAAGGCGTCGAGGAGTATACGCCGCAACTGCATAAGCTGCGCGAGTTCCGGCAATGCGAGGCCAAGCTTCACGACCTCACGGATATGAGGATACGCGCGATGGACGAGGGTGAGCTCGAAATGATGGTGCTGTCCGCCACATCGCCGTCGATACAGGGCTTTAAGGATCCCGGGCTCGAGGTCGAGACAGCCATGGCATGGAACGACTATATCGCGGGGGCCATAGAAGGGCACAAGGACCGTTTTCGGGCTTTCGCCTGCCTGCCTACCAGGTACCCGGACGCGATGACCCGTGAGCTGGAACGTTCCGTGAAGGAATTGGGGCTCGTGGGCGGCCTTGTGAACGGATACGACAACGCGGGGGATCTGCCGGCCGTATACTATGACGCCCCGGAGTATCTGGACTTTTGGAAAAAGGCGGAAGAGCTCGACGTTCCGGTATACATCCACCCGCGCACGGTGCCCGACGATCGCGTCACGACATACCAGCCCTACCCGGAATTGAAGGGCGCGGCCTGGGGGTTTCATATCGAAACGGCCGAGCATGTGCTGCGCCTGATCATCAGCGGCCTGTTTGACAAGGTTCCGAACGCGAAAGTCATTGTCGGGCATATGGGTGAGCTGCTGCCGTTTTGGTGCTGGCGGACTGATCACCGTATTCAGCGTGAAGGCTGGGACGGCGAAGTGGCGGCCGCGAACGGAAGGCCGAGAGAGCTGTCGGTATCCGAGTATGTCAAGCGCAACGTCTATGTTTCCACGAGCGGGTGTTTCAATACGCCGATGCTTGAGCATGTCCTTCAGGTAATGCCTCTCGATCATGTAATGTACGCGGTGGACTATCCTTACGAAGACCCCGCGGAGGGGAACGAATGGTTCAAGACGCTTGATTACGATCAAGACGTCTTAAGCGCCATAGGGTACGGCAACGCGAAAAAATTATTAAAATTGTAGAAATCTGCAGTCTCGTCTTAAAAGGACCTGCGTATTCGCGGGTTCTTTTTTATTTACGGTGTTTGAAATCAAATAAACAGGGTATATAGATTACTGACCAGACACAGCAGTGTCCAAGCGATACTCAAAAGTGCCGCTTGACGAGAACGGTGTGAGAATGCGTATCTGGGGAGGCGATTCTCACGCCGCTTTTCGTTGTTTTCAAAAGAGATATGATAAGGTAAAATACGTTTCATGGAAAGAAATGCGAATAATTCCGAGAAAATCAGAGAGCTTGAAGAAGAGCTCTCCGACGAGAAAATCGCGGAGCTTTTTAAGATAGACGACGAAAACGTTATCCATGCGGCGGAGCAGGCGCGGCGCGGCAAGCGCCTGTCCATGCGGCGGCTTATCGTAGTACTGGCTGTGGTGCTCGGCATTGTCGTGCTGATGCAGTTTTTTTCGGCGCGGGTCGTTTACGAGCGTTCCATGGAAGACACGATAGCGCCGAGGGATTGCGTGCTGCTGGCCCTGAAAGCATATAACAATGCCGGGATCGTGCACGGGGATATCATCATGATCGAAACGTACCTGCTCAACGAAGACGGCAGAGCGCGGGATTTGATAAAGCGCGTGATAGGGCTTCCGGGCGACACGATCGAGATAATAGACGGCGGCGTTTTCAGGAACGGAGAGCTTCTTGACGAGCCTTACGCCAAGGACGAAGTGACAGCGGGGAAAATCGCGCCGACACTTGTTCCGGAAGGATGCATGTTCGTGCTTGGAGACAATCGCCGGATCAGCATCGACAGCAGGGACGCGCGCGTCGGCTTGGTAGAGTTTGACCAAATAATCGGCAAGGTCGTCTTCAGGCTGCTGCCCCTGAGCAGATCGGGCCCCTTGTCATGATTGCAATTGACATAGGTGTGAAAAAAGTATAAATTACAAATGTAGAAGTTTATGTAGATAATAATGAATGGAGGCTGTGACGATCGTGGTCAATCTTAAAGATTTGTTTCGTGGCGGAGAGCCAAAGGACGATGCAGACGCGGCTGACGGAGCTGCACAAGCGGGCGGTGAGGAACTGGTGCCGGATTTTACGGACGCCACGGATTATATAGAAGACGTCGAGGAAAAGGACGCGGAGGGCGCGTACGCGCCGAGCGAGGCGCTCGAAGCGCCGGAGCCCGCGCGTGTTGACGGTCCGGGCATGACGGCCGTAGGACAGCCCGTATACCACAATGAACCGCAGAGCGAAGAAACTGCGGACGCGTCCGAAATGGGGGTTTCACTGATTTCGAAAGAGGCGACCGTGCTCGGCGATATAGTTACCGAGGGGCATATAGACATCATCGGCAAAGTTCGCGGCAATGTGGACGCGGAAGGCAACGTTGCCGTGCGAGGACTCGTAAGCGGAGATTTATCCGGAGAGAAAATAGGATTGTACAAATGCCGCGTAAAGGGCAATTTGAGCGCCGGAACAGGCGTTGTGATCGATTCGGATTCTGTTATCATCGGCGACGTCGATACGGAAAACGTCGTGCTGGGAGGCAAACTCAAAGGTGATATTAAAGCCATGAAAATGGCGGTTATCAGGAGCGACGCTTACTTTCTCGGAGACGTCGAGACGGAATCGCTGGCTGTCGAGTCCGGCGCGGTCGTCAACGGCAATGTCAAGACAGTCGTACAAGGAGATCCGGAAGCGCCATTTGACGATTGACGCGCTTACATACTTTATCCCAAAGCTTTGATAAAGGCGAGTTTATCCCGTCTGATATTCTTGTCACCGTCGACGCGAGCGTCCGGGCGGCCGCGCAGGATATTCTTGAGCGGGGAGGTTTGGTCGGGGATATCGACCGGATAATAGACCTCCGCGCGAACGCTCCCTATATTTCCGACGCGGCGCTCAGCGGGCTCGTGCCGTCGATGAATCCCGACGAATTCATGCCGTACGAAAAGCCCAAAGCGCCCGTTATGACCGGCTTCGACGAGTTTGAGCCGGCGGCTATGCCGGAAGAACCGGTTTTAGAGCCGGAACCCGAAGCAGAAGCCGCCGCCGAACCCGAGGCCGAGGCTGAGGAACAGGTTATCGTCAATGTCGAAACTTTCGATATCGACGTCAAGGTGCCGGATCTTGGAGATATTGAATATGCCGCGGCTCTCGTAGAGGAGGATATAAGCGTAGAGATGCCTGAGGTGTCCCGTTTCAACGCGAATTTATTCAAGGTAAAACTGGATACGCTCAGGTTTGACAGTGAATTTCTGGCAAGAGTACGCTTCATAGCGATAATCAGTGTCATCGCGCTGGCGAATGTGCTGCTTATTGTGTATTTGTTGGCGCCGTAAATTTCACGAATATTTCATACACGTTTTTAAGCCTTTTTCAGGCGTCATGCTATATAATTTGTTTCCTGGGCTGAATTGCAGGGGTTCGGAGAGGTGAATGTTTAAAAAGAAGTTTGTTTCGTTCGGAGTTTTGATCACATTGATAATAGCGTGCGTTATTCTGATCGCCACGCTTTTCATCCTGACGTCGGTACCCGCGGTGGGCAATACAAACCCGGTAGTCGTCGGATCCGGAACCGCGGAGGATGAAGACCCGGATCTTCCTGGCCCGGCAGGGGTCGAATGGGAGCTTCCGATCGTCGTGTCGCTCACAGGCTCGGACTCATCCTCGGGGATCGCGGCGGCCTGGGGTTTTGACTACGGCATTAAAACTGTGAACGAGATGGGCGGTATACGCGGCCTGCCTGTCAGGATCACGGTAAGAGACGCGGCGACAAGCCTCGCAGAGGTTACCTCCGAGGTCGAAATATTGAAAGCCGACTCTCTCGTGATCATGGGGCCGCCGACAGAGACGGCGTTCAAAGCCGGCGAACAGGTTTTTTATGAGGCGCGTATGCCGGCAATAGGGGCGGCGACAGACCCGAAGAACCGGGAGGCCTTTAAGCCATTCGCCATCTCGTGCATTACAGAGCTTGGCACTACGGCCGAGTCGGTTGCCGCGACATGGATCAGGATCGAACGCTTCAACAAGGTCAGTATAATTTTCGCCCCCGCTTACGGCGAACGCGTGGACAGCATCGAAGAGGCTCTCGTCTACGCTGGTAAGCAAATAACGGAAAAGATAGAAATAGGCAACGACGCCTTTGACGCAGCAAGCATCGCCGACAAGGCTTTTAATTCGGAAGCCGAAGCTTTTTATATAGACATGAGCGGCGAGGACACTTTGCGTATCATCGCTCAGCTGCGCTACCTTGCCGGAGAAAACACGGACAGGCTGAAGATACTCTGCGGGCCGATGGCCGCTGACAAAGACTTGATCGACTCGGCGCTCGAAGGGGACATGTACGGCATACGCGTATGGGCGACGCTCGATCCCGGAAGGGATCTTGAGAAACGCAGGGCGTTTGCGGAGGCCTTTGACAAAAACGTCGGAGACCCCGCTTATCTCACCCTTGCCATAGATTATTACCAGTCAGCGCTCATGCTGAAACAAGCCATCGAGACGCTCGCGCTTACAGGCGAGCGCGGCGCGCTCAGAACCGAGCGCGAAACGCTTGCGAACTGGCTTTACGATTCCGAGCTCATAGGCACGGACCACGGCGATTTCTTCATAGTCGACGGCGGCAAGGTTATGGAACCCAAAATCTTCAGGATCACCGAAAAGGGCTTTCAATAATGTAGTTTCCGTGAAGAAACTGTGAACTATTACAGAAATATTACAAATAATGGTTGAAAAACCACTCCTTTCAATGTAGATTGCAAAATACTGCATGTAACAAAACTGTAATAATACGGTATTAAGGTTACATTGAAGGGGAGCATGAAAAGCCTTAAAACGTTCGTAATTGAATATCTAAAGCGCTACGGGGTTTTGACAGCATGTCTGTCTTTTATTTGCCTGATCGCGTTTTTCATGGCTATAATCCCGGCGAGCGCCATTCTAGCGACCGGAGAGTTCGGATATACGCAAAAATACGTCGGAGGCGTGCAGGTGGAGCAGTCCGACATGAATACGGCGTACGACGCCCGCATACCTCGCAACGAGAACGGTGAAAGGCTCAAGTTCGCCGGGACCTACAAGGTCACGCATTACTGCGCGTGCACCATATGCACGTGGGGATCGGGGACCACGGCGTCGGGCAAGCCTGTCGCCGAAGGTATGATAGCGGCTGATTGGCGCGTGCTGCCTAAAGGCACGGTCGTATACATACAGCGGGGCGACACATTGGTACGGAAAGTTGTCGAAGACCGCGGAGGCGCCATCAACGGAAATATTATCGACGTCTATGTGCCATCGCACACACAAGCGCTCCGGATGGGAGTATATTACGCGGATCTGTGGGTAGATCCGGACACGGTATTACCGTAAAGGAGGAACTATGTCGCTGAGAGAATCATTACCTAAGGTTATTACGGAACTGCCGGGCCCGAAAGCCAAGCAGGTGCTGGATAGGCGCGCGGAGGCGATGCCTGCGGCGATCAAGACGATCTATCCGATCGTGATAGAACGCGGCGAAGGGGCCATGATAGAGGATTCGGACGGCAACGTCTTCCTCGACTGGATCGGCGGCGTCGGCGTCATGAACGTCGGTTATTCGCAGCCCGAGGTCGTAGAGGCTGTACGCGATCAGGCGGGCAGGTTCTTCCATTCGATGATGAATATGACGACGAACCCGCTCTATATAGATTACGCCGAGGCTCTTGGGAAGATTGCGCCCGTGAAGGGCGATAAAAAGCAGATAATGCTCGCCAACAGCGGCGCCGAAGCCGTTGAAAACGCTGTCAAAATAGCAAAAGCCGCGACCGGCCGCCCGAACATCATAGTCTTCACGGGCGCGTTCCACGGGCGTACTACGCTGGCGATGACTATGACGGCAAAAAAAGCGTACGCCCTCGGTATGGGCCCGTTCCCCGACGGTATATATCGCGCCGAGTTCCCCTATACATACAGAAGGCCCTCGGGCATGAGCGAAGCGGACGCGATAAGCTATTACGTAGGGAAACTTGAGGAAGTTTTCGACACGTCTTCACCGGCGTCGTATGTCGCGGCAATCGTGTTTGAGCCGGTGCAGGGCGAAGGCGGGTTTGTGCCGGCGCCGCTCGAGTGGGTCAAAGCGGTACGCGAGATTTGCGACAAAAACGGCATCCTCATGGTCGTCGACGAGATACAGACGGGATTTTCGCGCAGCGGCCGCATGTTCGCCTCCGACTATTACGTGGAAGAAGGGTTCGCGCCCGATATCATAACCGTCGCGAAATCGATCGCCGGCGGAGTGCCGCTTTCGGGCGTCATGGCTTCGAAGGAGATCATGGACAAAGTGACGCCGGGCACGATCGGAGGCACCTACAACGGCAGCGCGCTGGGATGCGCGGCCGCGCTCGCGGTACTGAAAAAAATGCAGGATGAAGACTATCCGGGCAAGGCCCTGAAGATCGCGGGCAAATGCCGCGAACGCTTTGAGTCGTGGCAGTCAAAGTTCAAGGAGATAGGAGACGTCCGCGGGATCGGCGCCATGATGGGCGTCGAGTTCGTAAAAGACGAAGCCAAGACGCCTTATCCCGAGCTCGTAGGCAAGATCGTCGCCGCCGCGTGGACGAAGGGCCTGCTTATCGAGAGCGCCGGAACATACGGTAACGTGATCAGGTTCCTCTGCCCGCTTTGCGTGACGGACGAGCAGCTGGAGAAGGGCCTGGAGATCTTCGAAGAGGCAATAGCCGCAAGCGTGTAATAAAACACAATAGAACATAAAAAGAACCGTCCCCGTTATGTTATTAGAACATAACGGGGACGGTTCTTTTTATGTTACTGACCGGGGCGGGCATCCGAGTATTCTCTGCGATTTGACGGTGCTCGGCTAAAGATTGTGTCAGGTAAGTGTTTGGCTATATAAGAGGCTCGCAATGCAAATCTCAGAGAACACATCGGATGCTCGCCTTGTATTTATCCAACCCAAGCGAGCGACCGAAATTATTCGGAGATTTGTTTAACAAACTCCCTAACAAATCGGAGAAAATTTCGGTGCTCGCATTACGTTATTCTAAGTCGGGAGCCTCAGGTCTTCGTCTTTGATTTTTCCGAGCTTCTTAAATACGACGAAGAAAACAAAGGCCAGTATGGCCGTCAACACATAGTGCAAAACTATGATTTTCCACAGCGTGTCGAAGGTGAACCCCATCGACGTAAACGTGCCGATCTGGCCGACGAAACCGGACGTCCCCATGCCCGCGCCTTCGGGTACATTCGTCATTTTGAATACGATGGTCGATACAGGGCCGAGTACCGCTGAAGAGAGCACGGGCGGTACGAGTATCCACGGGTTTTTTACGACGTTAGGCAATTGGAGCATGGCTGTGCCGAGGCCGTGCGAGAATATGCCGCCGACGCCGTTCGTCTTAAAGCCTATAACTGCAAACCCGATCATATGAGCAGCGCCTCCGACGGTTGCCGCGCCGGCCGCGAGCCCCGACAGTCCGAGCATGATGCAAAGCGCGGAGCTTGAGATGGGCGACGTAAGGACGAGCCCGACGATCACGGAGATGATGACGCCCATCCAGAACGGCTGCATGTCTGTCGCGGTCATTATGACTTTCCCGAGCCCTGTCATAAAAGCGCCTATCGGGGGCCCCACGAGCATCGCTACGATGCCGCCTGCCGCGATCGTTACGAGAGGGGTGACTATAAGGTCGACCTTGGTCTCTTTTGAAACGATCTTTCCGAGCTCGCATCCGACGAGGGCGGCGACGAACGCGCCTGCGACGCCGCCTGCCGGGCCGCCGTCCGTCCAGGCCATATTGCCCAGATACCCGGTCGCGATGCTCGCGAACAATACGAAGGGCGGAGCCTTCAGACCGTACGCGGTGGCGACGCCGATAGCCGGGCCGACCATAAGCATGGCTGTTTTGCCGATAGTTATGAGAAAGAGCGAGAAAGCGCTTTCACCCGCGTGGATACCGAGCTGCTCTCCCAAAGTCTTGATGATGAGGCCGATGACGAGCGAGGCGAACAGTCCCTGCGTCATCGCCGAAAGCGCGTCGATCGCGTATCTTTTTACCGAGATCTCGATATCTTTGCGTTTAAGGAATTCCTTTACATTTGCCATTTTGCTACCTGCTTATACGAAAACGTTCATCCAGGCGCTTTGTGAAAAACTGAACAGCGCACTCAATGCCGGCCAAAGTATCATGCCGAGTATGCCGAAAATGATTAGCGGCAATAAGATAAAAAAGCCGTTATTGTAAAGCGGCCGATACCACGAAAAACGCCTTAGATCGAAGATCTCGGTCAGGATCCCGAAGCCGTCGAGCGGCGGGATCGGGAGCAGATTGAAGACCATTAGGATGAAATTGATATATACGATGTTCAGCACGATCGTGAAGAGGATTTGGTCTTGTATAACAAAGAGCAGCGCCGTACAGAGGAAACCGATGATAAAGTTCGTCGTAACGCCCGCGACGTCCACAATGAGATTCGCGGCCCTGCGGTTTTTCTTAAAAGCGTATGGATTGACCTGTACGGGGCGGCCCCAGCCGAAACCGACGAATATAAGGGCGACTATGCCGAAGGGGTCGAGATGGGCCAGAGGGTTCAACGTGACGCGGCCCTGGGCCTTCGGAGTCTGGTCACCGAGCTTATATGCCGAGAAAGCGTGCGCGAATTCGTGGAACGTAATGCCTATGACGATCGCCGGAAGCCGCATAAGCGTATCCATAAGCCACTGGGCCGGGCTGTCGAAACGGCCCGATTGAATCGAATTGAAGGCCATAATTGCCAGGAAGATGATCAGGACGAAGTTGCCGCGGAAAGCTCCTCTCATTGGTATAACGGGTGGGTTTCCGTAAGGGTTTTCACGATCGCGCGCGCTTCGTCTTTGTTTGCCTCATTATAGGGATCGTTCAAGATGAGGGCTATTGCGCGGGCGACCTGCTCTACGTCGGATTCCACGAAACCGCGGGTAGTCATTGCCGGGGTACCGAGGCGCACACCGCTTGAAACGCTGGCGCTTCTTTTTTCGCCGGGGATGACGTTTTTATTTGTTGTGATGTTCGCTTCGTCAAGCAGGTCTTCGGCTTCCTGTCCAGTGATATCCCTGTCCGCGAGCGAAAGCAGGATCAGGTGGTTGTCTGTCCCGCCCGATACCAGGCGGAAACCATCCCGCGATAAACAGTCCGCGAGCTTGCGGGCGTTCTTGACGACCTGTGCCTGATATACCTTGAATTCGGGTTCAGCCGCTTCCTTGAAGCAGACTGCCTTGCCGGCGATGACATGTTCCAGGGGTCCGCCCTGTATGCCGGGGAATATCGCCTTGTCGAGCTTCGTGCCGTACTCTTCGTCCGCGAGGATGAAACCGCCACGGGGCCCTCTGAGTGTCTTATGGGACGTTGAAGTAATTATCTGCGCGTGGCCGACGGGCGACGGGTGCTCGCCGGTCGCTACGAGACCCGCGATGTGGGCCATGTCTACCATGAGGACGGCGTCCACCTCGTCGGCAATGGCGCGAAAACGGGCGAAGTCTATTATTCTGGAATATACGCTTGCGCCTGCCACGATGATTTTAGGCCTGTGTTCCTTTGCCTTGAGCAGCACTTCGTCATAGTTGATAAGCTCCGTTTCAGCCTCAAGGCCGTAGTGGACGAAGTTGTAGTATTTCCCCGATATATTGGCCTTCATTCCGTGCGTCAGGTGGCCGCCTTCGGCAAGGCTCATGCCCAAAACCGTGTCTCCCGGCATAAGAAGTGCGAAATAAACAGCCATGTTCGCGTTCGCCCCGCTGTGAGGCTGTACGTTCGCGTATTCGGCCCCAAACAACTGCATCGCGCGGTCGATCGCCAGCGACTCGGCCTCGTCGATGTATTCGCAGCCGCCGTAATAACGGCGTCCGGGATAGCCTTCGGCGTATTTATTCGTAAGCGTGCTGCCCATGGCTTCCAGAACAGCCGGGGACGTAAAGTTTTCGGAAGCTATCATTTCGATCTTGTGCTCCTGGCGGGCCATTTCCCGTCTTATTATGTCCGCTACGTCTTTATCGGTTTTGTCAAGATATGAAAAGTACATTTTTTCTCCTATGTCCGGGGGTCCAGCAGTTCTGTGCCGCGCGCGAATTTCGTTTTGAGTTCCGGCTCAAGGTCGTACTTTGCGGCGATTTGCTTGCCGATATCAAGCAGGTCGTCCTTATTGCCGGAGTATATCTCGATTTCGAGCTCCCGGAACTGTACGCTTTTGACGCCGGCTACTATAACGCCTTCGTCGAGCGCGAGTTCCAGGATGCTTTTCCCGTAATCGACGCGGATGCGTTTGCGTGTAAAAATCATGTCAAATATATTCTCGAGCGGATTGCCGTCGATGATATCAAGCAAGTCCTTCCCCTCGGCGCTTTCTTTGAAGATGGAGGGATCCGGGGCGAAAAAACAGGTCTTATCCGACACGGGGATATTGATTTCGGACCTTATATAAAGGCCGCCGATACCGTCGTCGTCCTCGCGCCACTTTAGTGTCGCGAGCGCGCGCTCCCCTTCGCTGCGAATGCGAAACGCGATGTTGTGCCGCATGAGCGTGAGATCCGCGGTGTCGAAATACGCGGCTTTCATACGAACAGTTTCGAACTCTTCGTTTTCTGCGTAACCGACTATCAACGGATCCGAAAGAAGTCTTTCGTATTGCTCGACGCTGTCTATTCTGTACTTCAGTTCGATTTCCATACAAATTTTATATTAACATAAAAGAAGGCGTTCTGGTATAGTTAAGGGATGATTCAAATTCTAATCACAGCGGGCGGGACTTCCGAAAAGATCGACGATGTGCGCCGTATCACGAACACCGGCACCGGCAGGCTGGGCGCGAAGATCGCCGAGACTTTTGCGGCAAGCGGCAGGGGTTGCGCCGTCACGTATATATGTTCGGAGAACGCGATCCGGCCGTTGATCGGTACCGGTTCCGCCACAGCTTTGGATGTGCGTGTCTGCGGCAGTGTCGATGAAGTGAAGGAAGCGGTATGCGCGGCCTGCGCGGAAACGGCGTTTGACGTAATAGTACACAGTATGGCTGTGAGCGATTACCGGGTACGGGCCGTCAGCGACTCGGTTCTCATGACCGGGGGCATTATAGAAGGTATTTCCGTGCTCGCCTGCGGAGACTCATCGTCGCCCGAAGAGGCCGTGAGAGAAGCGCTACTTTCGCCGCCTGAGATTCGGGAGAAAAAAATCTCTTCGAACAAGGAAGACCTGATCGTAGTGCTTGAGAAATCACCGAAAATCATAGCATTGCTCCGCGGGCTTGCGCCGGGCGCCGTGATAGTCGGGTTCAAGCTGATGTCCGGAGTAAACGAAGATGAGCTCTTCAGCGCGGGACGCGGCTTGCTCGTAAAAAACGACTGCGACTTTGTATTTGCGAACGACATGAAGAACGTTTCGGAAAAAAGTCACGAAGGTATTTTGATCAATAAAGACGGGATATACGAGCGCGCGTCCGGCAAAGAAGAAATCGCCGCGCTGATCGCAAAGCGCACGATCGAAAAATTATCAGAAGCCGGGCGTTTGTAAAGGTCTAAGCAGATAAGATTTTTTTAATAAACGCGAATATGAGGCCGGGGTCCGCGAGGCGGCCTGGGCCTTCGTCACCGCAGGCAAGTCTGCCGGTTTCAGGCTCGACTATTTTCCAGCCGAGGTCGCGCAGGGTATCGATATTACGCTGCACGACGGGATTCTCCCACATTGCCGTGTTCATCGCCGGGCAGAGGACGCGCGGTTTATCATGTATGGCAAGTAGCGTGGTTGTTAAAAGATCGTCGGCTATTCCGGCGGCGGCTTTTCCGATGAGATTCGCCGTGGCCGGACATATGACAGCGATATCTGCACGCGCGGCAAGCGAGATGTGTTCGACGGAGTAATCTTCGATAGGGTCAAATTGGCCGACATATATGGGGGCTTTTACGATAGTCTGAAAAGTCAGGGGCGTAATGAACTCGCACGCGTTATCCGTCATCACGACGTCGACGTCTATACC
>Ga0123353_10004394_pt1 | contig 18139 bp, 11 predicted proteins | sample TergutLab28metaG_3_FD_92763 | JGI IMG/M metagenome (GOLD analysis project Ga0123353, IMG submission 92763) | Labiotermes labralis P3 segment gut microbial communities from Petit-Saut dam, French Guiana - Lab288 P3 | ecosystem: Host-associated > Arthropoda: Insects > Digestive system > Gut ... | reverse complement strand
GTGATATCAAATAAAAAAAGAAACCCTGCGGTTTCAAAAAAAAGCTTGACATTGTTTCAAATTTTGTTAGAATAAGTAGTTGTGTGAAAAAAAGGATGATTCCGACACTCTAACCGAAAGTATGTTACCATTCCGTCAGTTCTTTGTCAATATTGCCGGTGAAAATACATAACAACACAGCCGTGTGTGTCGGACTTGGATTTCAACAAACAAACACCAGAACAAGCGCAGACAAATTTTTGATCAGGAGTGAAGCAGATGCCAAAAGACGTGGTATACGGCAAGACTTTGAGAAAAAGTTATGCCAAAACCGACGAAGTCCAGGAGATGCCCAATCTTCTGGAGGTGCAAAAGAACTCATATAACTGGTTTCTGGAATACGGGCTCCGTGAAGTGTTTCGCGACGTCGCAACGATAACCGACCACTCAGGGAGCCTTGAGCTGTCGTTTATCGACTTCAACATGAACGAAAACCCCAAGTATTCGGTTGAAGAATGCAAGGCGCGGGACGCAACATACGCGGCGCCCATCAAAGTGAGCGTGCGGCTTCGTAACAAAGAGACGGAAGAGATCAAGGAGCAGGAAATCTTCATGGGCGATTTCCCGATCATGACGAACGCAGGCACCTTTATTATTAATGGAGCCGAACGTGTCGTAGTATCTCAGATCATCCGTTCTCCGAGCGTTTACTACGAAAAGAAGACGGACCTTAAGACCGCCGTCACGATTTATGCGGCGACCCTTATACCATACCGCGGCGCCTGGCTCGAGTACGAGACAGACGCTTCTGAAGGGTTTTATGTTCGCGTAGACAAGAACAGGAAGCTGCCGGTGACGTGGCTGATCCGCGCCGTCGGAAGGCCGAACGATAACGCTTACTCGAGGCTTTCAGTATCCGGGTTGGAGAATGGCGTTGAATCGGCGGAACAGATCAGGACTTTATTCGGGGACGACGAGCGTATCAATGCGACTCTCGAGAAGGATCCTTGTCAGACCTACGAAGAGGCGCTGATAGAGCTCTACAAGAGGCTTCGCCCGGGCGACCCGCCGACGGTAGACAGCGCTCAGACCCTTTTGAACAATCTCTTCTTCGACTCTAGGAGATATGATATTTCGACCGTCGGAAGATATAAGTTCAACAAAAAACTGGCTATATGGCCCAGGCTTGCGGATCAGGTTTTGGCCCAGCCGGTAACAAACCCGATGACAGGCGAAATTCTTGCCGAAGCCGGAGAGCGCCTCACGCGCGCGCGCGCCGAGGAACTTGACGCGCTTGGCGTAAACGAAGCATTCGTGCAGGTCGACGGGCGCGCGGTAAAGGTTTTTTCCAACGGCATGGTAAGGATGGACCGTTTTGTTGATTTCGACGCGGAAAAAGAGCTTGGAATCAAGGAAAGGGTACGCTTCATAGTCCTTCGGGATTTACTGGACAAGTATGAAGATAATATCGAGGATTTCAAAGAGGCGGTCCGTGATAATATCGACATGCTCATCCCCAAGCATCTGATCCCGGACGATATACTAGCTTCGATCAATTACCTTGGCTGCGTAGCGCACGGCGTAGGCGAGCCTGACGATATCGACCATCTTGGAAACCGTCGTATGAGAAGCGTCGGAGAACTGTTGCAGAACCAGTTCAGAGTAGGTTTTTCGCGAATGGAGCGCGTTATCCGCGAACGCATGACGCTTCAGGACCTGGACATAATTACACCGCAGTCGCTTATTAACATCAGACCGGTAACGGCTGCAATAAAAGAGTTTTTCGGCTCGTCTCCGCTATCGCAGTTCATGGATCAAACAAACCCGCTGGCAGAGCTCACGCATAAACGCAGGTTGTCCGCGCTTGGTCCAGGCGGTCTGTCGCGCGAGAGGGCGAGCTTTGACGTCCGCGACGTCCATTACAGTCACTACGGCCGTATGTGCCCGATAGAGACGCCTGAAGGCCCGAACATCGGATTGATATCGTATCTCGCTTCTTATGCCCGCGTCAATGAGTACGGCTTCATGATCGCGCCGTTCCGTAGGATCGAAAAAGACACAAGGCGGGTTACTGACGAAATCGTATATCTGACTGCGGATATGGAGGACCAGTACCTCATAGCGCAAGCTACCGAGCCGCTTGACGAGAACGGATGCCTTCTCAACGACCGTATAACATGCCGGCACAGGGACGAAATAATCGAAGTAAACAGCGACAGGATAGATTTCATCGACGTTTCTCCGAGTATGATGGTTTCGATAGCGACGGCGATGATACCGTTCCTCGAGAACGACGATGCGAACCGCGCGCTTATGGGCGCGAACATGCAGAGGCAAGCAGTGCCGCTGCTGATACCCGAGGCGCCGATCGTAGCGACGGGTATCGAGCACAAGTGCGCTGTCGACTCGACGGTCGTCCTTATGGCGCGCGATGACGGGGAAGTCACTTATGTCTCCTCGACGCGCATTTCAGTCAAGTATGATAATATCGGGCCGGTCGACCATATCCTGACCAAGTTTGCACGCAGCAACCAGGGTACCTGTACCAACCAGCGTCCGATAGTAGTGGTGGGCGACAGGGTGTGCAAAGACGATATCATAGCCGACGGCCCTTCCACCTGCGAAGGCGAGATATCGCTCGGAAAGAACATCCTTGTCGGGTTCATGACCTGGGAAGGTTACAACTACGAGGATGCGATACTCATCAACGAGCGGCTTTCAATGGACGATGTTTTTACCTCGATCCATATCGAGGAGCACGAGATTGACGCGCGCGACACTAAGCTGGGCCCGGAAGATATAACCCGCGACATCCCCGGGGTAGGCGAGGACGCTTTGCGGTATCTTGATGAACGGGGGATCATAAGCGTCGGCGCAGAAGTGACCGCAGGAGATATTCTTGTCGGAAAAGTAACGCCAAAGGGCGAAACCGACCTGACTGCCGAGGAAAGGCTGTTAAGGGCGATTTTCGGCGAAAAGGCCCGCGAAGTCAGGGATACGTCGCTCAAAGTGCCTCACGGCGAGAGCGGTATCGTCGTCGACGTTAAAGTGTTTACCCGCGAGAACGGCGACGAGCTCAACCCGGGCGTCAACATGGTCGTGCGCTGTTATATCGCGCACAAAAGAAAAATCAGCGTCGGCGACAAGATGGCCGGCCGACACGGAAATAAAGGCGTCGTCTCCAGAATCCTTCCAAAAGAGGATATGCCCTACCTGCCGGACGGCACGCCTCTGGACATCGTGCTCAACCCGCTTGGCGTCCCGTCGCGAATGAACATCGGGCAAGTGCTCGAAGTCCACCTTGGGTATGCGGCAAAAACACTTGGCTGGAAAGTTGCAACGCCGATATTCAACGGCGCGAACGAGCAGGATATATGGGACACGCTAAGGGACGCCGGTCTGAGGGAGGACGGGAAAAGCGAACTGCGCGACGGGCGCACAGGAGAGTTGTTCGACAACCCTGTGACGGTAGGTTACGTTTACTTCCTTAAACTCCATCATCTTGTCGACGATAAGATACACGCGCGCTCGACAGGCCCGTACAGCCTGGTAACTCAGCAACCCCTGGGCGGCAAAGCGCAGTTCGGCGGACAGCGTTTCGGCGAAATGGAAGTCTGGGCGCTGGAAGCATACGGCGCTGCATATACGCTTCAGGAGATACTGACAGTAAAATCCGACGACGTGACCGGAAGGGTCAGGACATACGAAGCGATCGTAAAGGGGCATAACATCCCGAAGCCCGGCGTACCAGAGTCGTTCAAAGTGCTCGTGAAAGAACTGCAGTCGCTTTGTCTGGACGTACGCGTTCTGGATGAGAACGGGATGAAGATAGAGCTCAAGGGTGAGGAAAGCGAGGACATGGGCGACAACATGCGCGACCGGAGCTACTACAAGAGCAACGACGACGAGTTTGCAGCCCGCGGGTATCACATAGAAGACGTCGAACAGGAAGAACTGTTTGACGACGAAGAAGAAGACCTTGAAATGGACGACGATTACGCCGACGGACCCGAAGGCGAGGAGTTCGAGGAGATTTTTGAGTACGAGGAAAGTAACGAAGAAAAGGAGGGGGACGAATAATGGGCTTCTTACCTTTCGAAGCTATGCAAATCGGGCTTGCTTCTCCCGACATGATCAGGAGCTGGTCTCACGGTGAAGTCAGGAAACCCGAGACGATAAACTACCGGACGCTCAAACCGGAACGCGACGGGCTGTTTTGCGAAAAAATCTTCGGCCCGACGAAGGATTGGGAGTGTCATTGCGGAAAATTCAAAAAGATCCGTTATAAAGGGAAAATATGCGACCGCTGCGGAGTCGAAGTCACGAAATCGAACGTCCGGCGCGAGAGGATGGGGCACATCGAGCTTGCAGCGCCTGTTTCGCATATCTGGTACTTCAAGGGTATCCCGTCGCGTATGGGCCTACTGCTCGACCTGACCCCGAGGATACTCGAGAAGGTCTTGTACTTCGCAACGTATATAGTAATTGAGCCGGGCGACACGCCGCTTAGAAAAAACCAGATCCTCACGGAAAAAGAGTACCGCGAAATGCGCGAAAAATATGAGGACGACTTCAGGGCGGGCATGGGCGCCGAAGCCATCCGCGACCTGCTTGCGGATATTGACATCGAAAAGTTTTCAGAGCAGCTAAAGGCTGAGTCGCGCGAGGCGACTGGCCAGAAAAAGGCGAAACTCGTAAAAAGACTTGAAGTCGTAGAAGCGTTCCGCCAGTCGGGCAACGACCCGACATGGATGATCATCGACGTCCTGCCGGTCATACCGCCGGAGATAAGGCCGATGGTCCAGCTTGACGGCGGGCGTTTCGCGACGTCCGACCTGAACGACCTCTACCGCCGCGTCATCAACCGCAACAACCGCCTTAAGCGCCTGATGCAGCTCCACGCGCCTGATATCATCGTCAGAAACGAGAAAAGGATGCTGCAGGAAGCCGTCGACGCCCTGATAGACAACGGAAGGCGCGGCAGGGCGGTGACCGGCGCGAACTCCAGGGCCCTGAAGTCCCTTTCCGATATGCTCAAGGGCAAGCAAGGCCGCTTCAGGCAGAACCTGCTTGGCAAGCGCGTCGACTACTCCGGCCGCTCGGTCATAGTCGTCGGCCCGGAACTGAAGCTCTACCAGTGCGGCGTACCTAAGGAAATGGCTATAGAACTGTTCCGCCCGTTCGTCATGAAAAAGCTCGTTGAAGACGGCATATCAAATAATATTAAGAACGCCAAGAAAATGGTTGATAAAGGGCTCACCGAAGTTTGGGACGCGCTTGAAGTAGTCATAACCGAACATCCTGTGCTGCTCAACCGTGCCCCGACTTTGCACAGGCTCGGCATACAAGCGTTCGAACCTATACTCGTCGAAGGGCGCGCGCTAAAGCTGCACCCGCTTGTCTGTACCGCATATAACGCGGACTTTGACGGCGACCAGATGGCAATACATGTCCCGCTCTCCGCGGAAGCGCAGGCGGAGGCGCGTATTCTAATGCTCTCGGCAAATAACCTATTGCATCCGAAAGACGGGCAGCCGGTCACAGTGCCTACCCACGACATGATACTTGGCGCCTACTATCTGACATTCCAGCGCGACGACGAGCCGGGAGTCGGAAAACACTTCGTATCCCCGAACGAGGCGCTGATGGCTTACCATTGCGGAGACGTTGGCATCCACGCTCCGATCAATGTTCGCGTAACGAAAATGATTGGCGGCGTCGAGAAGTACAAAACGATTGCCACCACAGTCGGCAGGATAATTTTCAACGAACCGCTGCCGCAGGATCTCGGTTTTGTGGACAGGACCGACCCGGAGCAGATGTTTGAGTACGAGATTAACTTCCGCACAGGAAAGAAAGAGCTCGAAAGGATCATCGAGCATTGCATAACAAGGCACGGGTTCACCAGATCCGCTTCCGTGCTCGATAAAATCAAAGTGCTCGGGTTCAAGTACTCGACGCAGGGCGCAATTACGATATCGATAGCCGACATGACCGTGCCGGACAAGAAATGGACGCATATCCGAGATACGGAGAAAAAGGTCATCGAGATTGAGAAGCAGCACCAGCGCGGCTTCATAACCGACGACGAGCGTTACCGCCTGGTCGTCAGGGAATGGGAAGACACTACGAAGAAGGTCACCGACGCGCTGACCGATACGCTCAGCGAGTTCAACCCGGTCTATATGATGGCCCACTCAGGCGCCCGCGGCAGTATGAACCAGATAAGGCAGCTTGCCGGGATGAGGGGCCTCATGGCGAACACAGCCGGCCGAACGATAGAGATCCCAATCAAAGCGAACTTCCGCGAAGGCCTGACAGTCCTCGAATACTTCGTCTCTTCCAGGGGAGCGCGAAAAGGTCTTGCCGATACAGCGCTTAGGACAGCCGACTCCGGTTATCTGACCCGCCGCCTTGTCGACGTGTCGCAGGACGTGATCGTCCGGATACGCGATTGCGGCACACATGACGGAATAGTCGTCCATGAGTTGGTCGAAAGCGGAAGCATGGTCGAAACATTCAGCGAAGTAATCCACGGAAGATACCCGTCGGACGATATTATCGATGAAAAGACAGGAGAGGTGCTCTTCACAAGAGACCGCATGCTGATCGCCAGGGACGCCGCGGTCCTCCAGGCGCGCGGCATCACATCAGTCAAAATACGCACGGTCATGGATTGTGAAGCCCGCAGCGGAATCTGTGCGATGTGTTACGGCGTGAACCTCGCGACGGGCGGGACTGTTTCGATCGGCGAAGCCGTCGGCGTTATCGCCGCACAGTCGATCGGCGAGCCCGGAACGCAGCTCACAATGAGGACGTTCCATACCGGCGGCGTCGCCGGAGACGATATCACGCAGGGACTTCCGCGCGTCGAGGAACTCTTCGAAGCGCGCAAGCCCAAGAAAATGGCTATACTCGCCGATATCAGCGGTACCGTAGAGGTCGAAGAGACGCGTCGTAACGCCATTATTGCAATTACTGTCACGAACTCCGAAGCAGGCGATACAAGGGTCTACCAGACGCCGTATTCCGCAGGGATCAGGGTGCGGACCGGGGAAAAAGTAACTGCAGGCGACAAACTTACGGACGGCGCGCTTAACCCGCACGACGTTATGCGAATCCTGGGTAAAGCCGCGACTCAGCAGTATTTGATATATGAGGTCCAGAGGGTGTATCGCCAGCAGGGCGTCGACATCAACGACAAGCACATTGAAGTCATAGTCCGCCAGATGATGAGAAAAGTCAGGATTGAGGACAGCGGCGACACAGAACTACTGGTCGGCTCCACCGTCGATATGAACGATTTCAAACAGGCAAACAATCCGATCCAGGCAAGGATAGACGCGGGCGAGGATGAACTGCGCCTGGCTGAGTACACGCCTTTACTGATGGGGATCACAAAAGCTTCGCTCGCGACAGAGTCGTTCCTGTCGGCGGCGTCATTCCAGGAGACGACGAAAATACTCACCGAAGCCGCGATAAAAGGAAAAGTAGACCGGCTTGTCGGCTTGAAGGAAAACGTGATAATCGGCAAGCTCGTACCCGCAGGCAGCGGCCTGGCGCTATACCGCAAGTTCGACAGCGATATAGACAAACCCGACGGAACTTACGCTTTCCCCGGAATCGAGGACGACGACGAAGAGCTCGACCTGTCAGTACTGCTGGGTACCAGAAGCGCGCTATAATTATGTTGACTATACCAAGTGTATGTGTTAGAATCACTTTCCGTGTTATCTACTAATCAAGAAAGGAGGGAAAAAATGCCAACATTCAACCAACTGGTCAGAAAGGGCAGAGAGACGCAAGCGTTCAAGTCCAACTCTCCGGCTATGCAAAAAGGGCTTAACACGTTAAGAAACAAAGAAACGAACCTGTCAGCGCCTCAAAAGCGCGGAGTCTGCACAGCAGTCAGGACCTCTACACCGAAAAAACCAAACTCCGCACTCAGAAAAATCGCCCGCGTCAGGCTGACCAACGGCTTTGAAGTCACTGCTTACATCCCCGGCGTCGGCCACAATCTGCAGGAGCACTCTGTCGTGATGATTCGCGGCGGCCGCGTAAAGGACCTCCCCGGCGTACGCTATCACATCATCCGCGGGACGCTCGACACGCAGGGAGTATCCGGCAGGGAGCAGTCCAGGTCAAAGTACGGCGCAAAACGGCCGAAAGCCGGAAAAGCAAAGTAGCAGAAAACTTTATGCTTGCCATGAAGACCAGATATATTTTATATACTTGCTTCTGGCGGGCGCGGATGCCGGGCGCCGGTCCAGGCCCCGGAGTACCTATGAGATTCATTATTATGTGAAGGAGGGAAGTATAGTGCCCAGAAGAGGCAATGTACCCAAACGAGAAGTTTTGCCTGACCCGCAGTATAATTCTGTTATGGTAACCAGGCTTGTCAACAGTATAATGCTGGACGGCAAAAAAGGCGTGGCACAAAAAGTCGTATACGACGCATTTGACATTATCAACCAGAAAACCGGAAAAGAACCGCTCGGCGTTTTTATAACGGCTCTGGAAAATATCATGCCGACGCTTGAAGTCAAGGCGCGCCGTGTAGGCGGCGCAACGTATCAGGTCCCGATCGAAGTCAGGGCTGACAGACGACAGACCCTGGGGTTGCGCTGGCTGACCAACTACGCAAGGTCACGCAATGAAAAAACAATGAAAGAACGTCTCGCGGGAGAAATCATGGACGCGTCGAACAGTTTAGGCGCCGCAGTGAAAAAACGCGAAGACACGCACAAGATGGCGGACTCCAACAGGGCGTTTGCCCACTACCGCTGGTAGTAGAAGTGTAAAGTGTAAAGTGTAAAGTGTAAAGTGTTGGGTGTAGGGGCGCCGCTCGCTGCGCCCGCATGACGAACGTGACGAACCGGTTAATCCGCGAAGAGGAGGTGAGTTAATATGCCAAGACAGTATCCGCTTGAAAAGACGCGGAATATCGGCATTATGGCTCATATCGACGCGGGTAAGACGACTACAACAGAACGTATACTTTTTTATACAGGTCGTATATACAAACTCGGCGAAGTGCACGAAGGCGCCGCGACCATGGACTGGATGGCGAACGAGCAGGAGCGCGGTATCACTATATCGTCGGCGGCTACGACCTGTATATGGAACGAACACCGCATCAACATCATCGACACTCCGGGCCACGTCGACTTCACTGTCGAAGTGGAGAGATCACTCAGGGTCCTTGACGGATCGGTGGCGGTGATGTGCGCAAAAGGCGGGGTCGAACCTCAGTCCGAGACTGTTTGGCGCCAGGCGAACCATTACCAGGTCCCTCGAATGATTTACGTCAATAAGATGGACATCGTGGGCGCCGACTATCACAACGTGATAAAAATGGTCCATGACAGGCTCAAGGCAAACGCCGTCCCCATTCAACTGCCAATCGGCGAGGAAGCAGGGTTTCGCGGAATCGTCGACCTTGTCGAGATGAATGCCGACCTCTACTACGACGATCTTGGAATGGATATGCGGGTGGAGGAGATTCCGGAGAGTTTGATCCGGCTTGCCGGCGAGTACCGCCTGAAGCTGATCGAAGCAGTTTCGGATTTCGACGACGAGATCATGGAGAAGTACCTTGAAGGCGAGACAATCCCGGTAGAGTCGCTGAAAGCGGCTATACGCAAAGCGACTCTGGCGCTGGAGATCATCCCGGTCGTCTGCGGCACTTCGTACAGAAACAAAGGGATACAGAAACTCCTCGACGCGATAGTTGACTATCTGCCTTCTCCGCTGGATATCCCCGACGTCGTAGGCGTTCACCCGAAAACAGATAATGAAGAAACCCGCCCGCCTTCTGAAGAAGCGCCGTTTTCTGCGCTCGCATTTAAGATTATGACGGATCCGTATGTCGGCAGGCTTTCGTTCTTCAGAGTCTACTCAGGTTACGCGGAGACAGGCACGATGGTGCTAAACTCAACGAAGGGCCACAGGGAGCGTCTTGGCCGTATCCTTCAAATGCACGCAAACCATCGTGAAGACGTCGATGCGGCATACGCGGGCGATATCGCCGCCGCAGTCGGTTTGAAGGACACTACGACAGGGGATACGCTATGCGCCGAGAAGAGCCCGATCATTCTTGAATCGATGGACTTCCCCGAACCTGTTATAAGGATCGCGATAGAACCTAAGACAAAAGCCGGACAGGAAAAGATGGGGATCGCACTGTCGAAGCTGACCGAAGAAGATCCTACATTCAAGACCTACTCCGACGAAGAGACGGGGCAAACCATAATAGCGGGAATGGGAGAGCTCCACCTGGAAATCATCGTCGACCGGCTTCTGCGCGAGTTCAGAGTGGAAGCAAACGTCGGAAAGCCGCAGGTGTCGTACAAAGAGACCATTCGCGCCGCCGCAAACGTAGACGTTCGCAATGTCCGTCAGACAGGCGGCAAAGGCCAGTACGGGCACGTCAAGATCATTCTTGAACCAAACGAACCCGGCAAAGGTTATGAGTTTATTGACAAAATTACCGGTGGCGCGATACCTAAGGAGTTCATCCCCGCAGTCGACCAGGGTATCCGCGGAGCTACCGCCGCGGGCGTGTTGCTCGGATTCCAGGTCGTCGACGTCAAGGCGACGCTTTACGACGGCTCGTACCACGAAGTCGACTCTTCAGAACTCGCGTTCAAAATCGCAGGCAGTATGGCATTCAAAGAAGCGATGCTAAAAGCCGACCCTGTGCTGCTCGAACCGATCATGAATGTCACCGTGACCGTCCCGGAAGAGTACATGGGCGACGTCATGGGCGACCTGAACTCAAGGCGCGGGCAGATAACAGGGATGGACTCAAAGAGCGGCGCCGCCAAAATCCACGCGCTTGTCCCGTTGTCAACAATGTTCGGCTATGCAACAGTCCTGCGTTCATACACGCAAGGCCGCGGCAACTACGCAATGGAACCAAGCCACTACGTCGAGGTCCCGAAAGCAATACAGGATGAAATGACCGGAGGTTGGCGGTTTTAAGAGAAACTAAATTAACTGTTGCAAATTTTGATAATATACTGTAGAATACCGTACGATAACAGAGATTCATAAAATAACAGAACCGTTAGGAGGATTTTAGAAATGGCTAAACAAAAGTTCGAGAGAAACAAGCCCCACGTCAATATCGGTACGATCGGTCACGTCGACCACGGCAAGACGACGCTGACCGCCGCTATCACAAAGTACTTAAGCTATCAGGGTAAAGCGAAGTTCGAGTCATATGACGCTATCGACAAAGCTCCGGAAGAGCGCGAACGCGGCATAACGATCAACACGGCTCACGTCGAGTATGAGACAAACGCCCGCCACTACGCTCACGTCGACTGCCCTGGACACGCCGACTATATTAAAAACATGATTACAGGCGCCGCGCAAATGGACGGATCGATTCTGGTCATTTCCGCCGCCGACGGTCCGATGGCCCAGACCCGCGAACACATTCTGCTTGCCCGCCAGGTCGGCGTACCCGCGATCGTCGTGTTCCTGAACAAAGCAGACATGGTCGACGACGAAGAACTCATCGAGCTCGTAGAGATGGAAGTCCGCGAGCTGCTCTCGAAGTACGAGTTCCCGGGCGACGACATCCCGATCATCAAAGGCAGCGCGCGCAACGCCCTGGAGTCGACGTCCACAGAGATCGGCGCCCCGGAATACGAATGCATTCAGGAGCTGATGGACCAAGTAGACGCTTACATCCCGACCCCTGAGCGCAAGTCCGACCTCCCGTTCCTTATGCCGGTCGAAGACACGATGACGATCACCGGCCGCGGGACCGTTGCTACCGGCCGCGTCGAGCGCGGTAAGATCAACCTCAACGAGAAAGTCGAGATCGTCGGCCTTATGGACGAACCGCGTGAGACGACAGTTACCGGAATCGAGATGTTCCGCAAGCTTCTCGACTACGCGGAAGCAGGCGACAACATCGGCACATTGCTCCGCGGCGTTGCCAGAAACGAGATTTGGAGAGGCCAGGTCCTCGCGAAACCGAAGAGCATTAAGCCGCTGACCAAGTTCAGGGGCCAGGTCTATGTTCTGTCCAAGGACGAAGGCGGTCGCCACACACCGTTTTTCAACAACTACCGCCCGCAGTTCTACTTCCGTACGACTGACGTTACCGGCGTCATTACACTGCCCGCCGGCGTCGAAATGTGCATGCCGGGCGACAACGTCGAAATGGACGTCGAGCTCATCACTCCGATCGCTATCGAGCACGGGCTCCGCTTCGCTATCCGTGAAGGCGGACGTACGGTCGGCTCCGGCGTCGTTATTGCGATCAACGAGTAATCGCAGCGCTAAAGCCGCATAAGTCAATACTATCCGGGCGGCCATCAAGCGTGGCCGCCCTGCTATGTCAGGGAGAAAGCATGTCAACACAGAGGCTTGACAAAATAATAGCGGACTCAGGTTTATACACGCGAAGCGAGGCGCGCGCCCTTATAAAGCTCGGGCGCGTTGAAGCCGGAGGTTGCGTTGCAAAAGCCCCTGCAGAGTTACATGACCCGGAGCAAGCGCTAGTCAAAATAGACGGAGCGCAATTGGATTATAAGAAGTTCAGATACATCATGATGAACAAGCCCTGCGGCGTCATATCTTCAACGGCTGACAGACATGAAAGGACGGTCATGGAGCTGCTCGACGCGAAGTACTCGAAGATGGGCCTGTTTCCCGTGGGGCGCCTGGACAAAGACGCCGAGGGTTTTCTGCTGCTGACCAATGACGGAGCGCTGGCGCACAAAATCGCATCCCCGTCGAGCAGGATCGGAAAGCGTTACTTTGCGGAAATTGACGGCGCCGTTACCGAAGATGATATCAAGGCATTCAACGATGGGCTTGTGCTCGGTGACGGGACAGAGTGTTTGCCAGCCATTCTGGAAAACACTGACGGGGGAGTCTTCATAACGTTGTATGAGGGCAAATACCACCAGGTAAAGCGAATGATGGCCGCCTTAGGCAAGCCGGTGAAGTACCTGAAACGTGTCTCAATCGGCGGATTGCAGCTGGATGAAAGCCTGAATCCCGGCGAATATTGTGAAATAGGTGATGAAATCAGCCAAATTAAGTGCGAATGGTAACAAAAGGGTAAAATAATTTACAGAATCCGCGAAAATACTATTGAAATTTGTAATGTTTTAGTATATTATGTAAATAACGCACAAAGGCTCATGTTCAAAATGACGAACACACATCCTTTTTTTATGTTATGTTCAAATTATCGACCGGGGAGGGCGGCTCAGTGTCAAGCAGGATTTTCCAAAGCGTTATAATCCAGATGAAAGACGCAACAGAGCGTATCATTGGCGTCGTCGACCCTGATGGCATAGTCGTAGCAAGCAGCGACCTCTCACTGATTGGCGACAACATAGGATCAGTTCAGGGGTTATATGAGAGCACTCAGGAAAAGACCATTAAGACCGGAGGCAAGTCGTTTAAGTCTCTTGGCGTCGGAGGAGTTGACGACTACTCAGTTTTTTCCGAAGGCGAGGATGAATTTGCCAGGACTGTCTGCCTGATAGCTGCGGTCGCAATCAATGAAGCAGGCATATACTTTGAGGAGAACCATGACAAGCGCGCGTTTGTAAAGAGTATTATCACTGAAAATATACTGCCCGGCGAGATTTACGTCCGCGCCAGGGAACTCCGTTTTGCCAACGAGGTGACAAGGGGCGTACTGGTCGTACGCAACAGCACGGCGTTCGATCCTGCAGTTATCGAGCTGCTGATGGATGAGTTTCCGGATAAACAGCATGATTTTGTGGTTTCGATCAGCGATTCTTCCCTTGCTATCGTCAAAGAACTGCCGCCGCACGGCGACGTCAGGCATCTCCAGAAAATCGCGGAAATGATAGAAGAGAAGATCGACAGCGAGTTTTCCATGAGCACGGTCATCGGTATCGGCACGCCCGCGAGGCATTTGCGCGAACTTGCCGCAAGGTTTAAAGAAGCCGTGGTCTCCATCGAGGTCGGCAAAGTATTCGATCCGGAGAAAACGATCATCAGCTATGAGAGCCTCGGAATAGGCAGGCTCATATATAAACTGCCTATGACCTTGTGCGAGATATTCCTGTCCGAAGTATTCAAGAGAAACCCCATAGAAGCCCTGGATCACGAAACGCTGTTCACGATCGACAAGTTTTTTGAGAACAGCCTGAATGTCTCGGAGACGTCCAGAAAGCTGTTCGTACACAGAAACACCCTTGTCTACAGGTTGGAAAAAATCAAGAAAATCACAGGACTTGACCTTCGGGAGTTTGACCACGCGATTATTTTCAAAGTTGCCCTGATGGTCAAGAAGTACCTTATATCACAGGAGTCAAGATATTAGCGGGCAATGACGGAATACTTGATTCTCCGGACAGCAAGCACTAAGCAAAAGGAATGTACTTCAGTATGATTAGATTAACGGACGTTTTTAAGGTTTATGCCAACGGTACTAAAGCCCTTAAAGGCGTTACATTTGAGCTTAAAACGGGCGAGTTCGCGTTTCTGGTGGGTCCGTCGGGTTCCGGAAAGTCTACTGTGATGAGGCTTCTGACAGGCGAGATCGCCCCTACGGACGGCAAAGTTTACGTTAACGGTTACGATATGGACAGGGTAAAAATGAGGAAAATGCCCTATCTGAGAAGAACGATAGGCGTAATTTTTCAGGATTTCCGCCTTATCGAAAAAAAGTCTGTCTACGAAAACGTAGCTTTTGCGATGAGGGTCATCGGCGCGTCAAACAAGGATATCAGGGTACGCGTTCCTTATGTTCTTGAGCTCGTAGGCCTTGAGAATAAAGTAAAGGCAAAGCCGAACGAACTCTCAGGCGGCGAGCAGCAGAGGGTCGCGGTAGCAAGGGCTCTCGTCAATAATCCTTCGCTGATAATAGCCGACGAGCCGACGGGCAACCTGGACCCCGCCCGGAGCCTGGAGATACTATTGCTGCTTCAGAAAATAAACGAACTGGGCACAACGGTCCTGGTCGTCACACATGAGAAACCGCTTGTCGACAGGTTCTCGCAGCGGGTGATCGCGATCGACGGCGGTCGTATCATCAGCGACAGAATGGATGGGTATTACAACTATGAAGTTGAGTAGGAACCGGACTGCTTATTACATAAAAGAGGGCGTAACCAGTATATTTGCGCACAGCCTTATGTCTTTTGCGTCTATATGCATTATCGTAGCCTTTCTGATCATTATGGGCGGATTCATACTTCTGGCTGTCAACATCAACTCCGTCATAGGCGAACTTGAAAACGATAATATCATCCTTGCGTACGTACACGAGAATCTTGACGAGACGGACGCGCGCGCGCTGGGCCCGACATTGCAGCGCACCCCTAACGTAACAAACGTCAGGTTCATCACGCGTGAAGAGGCGATGTACTCGTTCCTTGACAGGCATGACGATAACGACCGGTACGCAGACGTCGACCCGACATGGTTCCGCCACCGGTTCCAGGTGTATGTGGAGGACGTAGCCCTTATCGGCGAAACTCAGATAGCGCTCAGGGATATCTACGGAATCGAGAAGGTCAACGCAAACCTTATAATAGCCCGCGGGCTGGTGACGCTAAGGAACATTGTCACCGGTTTGTCCGTCATAATCGTTGCCGTGCTGCTTGCGATCTCCCTGTTTATCATTTCGAACACCATCAAGCTCGCGATGTACGAGAGGCGGGAAGAGATCGCCATAATGAAAATGGTCGGGGCTACGAACGCTTTCATACGATGGCCGTTTATCTACCAGGGGTTTATTCTGGGAATGACAGGTTCAATGTCCGCGTTTGCCGCCCTGTGGAGCTTGTATGGCCTGATCGCCGGCAGGGTATTGGAGTTTGAAGCCGTATTTCTGAATCTGTTACCGTTTTCTAATGTCTCGGCGCCTTTATTCGTCCTGTTTGCCGCCATCGGGTTCAGCGTAGGAGTAGGCGGAAGCGGGCTTGCATTGAACCGCTACCTGAATGTATGATCCCGGTGCGACAAATCCCGCAACAGTGAGGTGAACTTTAGTTATGAACAGAAAAGCCGCTCGAATTATCGCTATAGTGCTTGCGCTCGTTATGCTCTTTTCCGTCTGCTGGATGCTGATCGACGCAGTCACGGCAAGCGCGCGCGTGACTCAGGCAGAGATCAACAGGCTGCGCGACGAAAAGAAAGAGTATGAAAAAAAGAAGCAGGAGATCCAATCCAGGATAAACACTATCGAGTTTGAGAGAATGACGGAAGTCGCAAAGAAGACTGTTCTCGACGACCGCATAAGCCTTACAGGTATGGAAATCGACAATATAAGCGAAACGATCGATCAGTATGTTGTTTTGATTGCTGAGAAGCAAGTCGAAGTTATTGAAGCGCAGGACAGGGAAGACACACAGCTAAAGCTGTACAGGTCCAGGGTGCGCGACATGGAGGAAAACGGTGTAATATCCTATCTTGAGATAATTTTTGACTCTACCAGTTTTTCCGATCTGCTCGCAAGAATAGATTTCGTCGGCGACATCATGAGAGCCGACGAGATAACATACCACAATCTTATCAAGGCAAAACATGAGACAGAAGCCGCTGAAGAAGCTTTGCGGCAGACAAAACTGGAAATGGAAGAGGAGAAAGTCCAGCTCGAAATAAAAGAGGAGGAGTTGCTTGAGCAACTCGCTGAAGCAAACGAACTGATCGCGCAGATCCAGGCGAACCTTGATACCGAGAACGCCCTCTATCAGGAAACTGCCGCCGAGGAGGCGAGATTGCAGCGCGAGATAAACGCCAAGGCTGAGGAACTGCGTAAGCAGGAAGAGCGCGATCGCATAGCCGCAATAAGCAGGGTAAGGGGAACTGGCGAGCTCATTTGGCCGGTACCCTCCAGCGGTTATGTGTCCAGCGGGTTCGGCATAAGAATGCATCCTGTCTTCAGGGTAATGAGGCAGCATTTCGGGATCGACATAGGCGCGAATCACGGAGCCAATGTCATCGCTGCGGATTCAGGCAGAGTAATTACCTCGGCATATAATTCGTCATACGGCAACTACATAGTTATAAGCCATGGAAACGTCAACGGCGTCACGATGACCACGCTATACGCTCATTTGAGCTCTCGCAGGGTAAGCGAAGGCGCGAACGTCACCAAAGGGCAGGTCATCGGCCTGATCGGGTCTACCGGGATCTCAACCGGCCCGCATCTCCACTTTGAGGTCACCGTAAATGGTTCCAGGATCAATCCGATGAGCAGACTGTGACCCTGAGCCGGTTACTGCAGATATGGGAAGGAAGTATTCGTTAGTTACCATGTTAGCGCTGATTCTTGCGGCAGCAGCGCTGACTTGGTTTGTCATGACCCTCTTTATCGGGTTCCCGTACGGCACTGTCAGCGAAAGGTCGAACGCGGTGCGCGATTTCGCGGCGCTGCTGATGCGTATTGAAGAGATGTATATCGGCGATTACGACGAAGAGTTCATCGCCGACGAAGCGATGCGTGCGGCTGTCGATGCGCTCGGCGACCGCTGGTCCTTTTATATGACGGCGGAAGAGTACCGCAGCTATCTTGACAGTTCACACAACAGATATGAGGGCCTGGGGTTCAATGTCTTGTCTGACGAGGAGACCGGGGACCTGTTGATCGTTGGGGTTTTCAGGGGCTCCGCCGCCGAGGCTGCCGGTCTCGCCGCGGGCGATACTATCCTTGCTGTTGACGGTACCTCTGTAAAGGGCGCTACGATCGTCGGGTTGCGCGAGCTGCTTGCGCGTCCGATAGGAGATAGTGTTCTGCTGACAGTCCGGCGCGCCGACGGTACGGTTGAGGATTTGACTGCGGTCTACAGCATAGTGTTTATCGATCCGGTCGCATACGAAATGCTCGACGGTAACATTGGTTTCATAGAGCTTGCCAACTTCAACGAGGGCGCTGCTCAGCGCTTCATCGAAGCGGCGGACGACCTCATAGAAATGGGTGCGTTAGCCTTATTAATCGATCTGCGCGGCAATAATGGCGGGTATGTCTCGGAAGTCACCGGCATTCTTGACTATTTGCTGCCTGCGGGTGAGATTTTCGTAACAGTCTACAGGGATGGCAGCGAGTCCATCACAATGTCCGACGAGAGTTTTGTCGAACTGCCGGCGGTTGTAATGGTCGACCGCAACTCGTTCAGCGGCGCGGAGTACGTCGCCGCATTGCTGCGGGAGT
>Ga0123353_10004392_pt1 | contig 18142 bp, 11 predicted proteins | sample TergutLab28metaG_3_FD_92763 | JGI IMG/M metagenome (GOLD analysis project Ga0123353, IMG submission 92763) | Labiotermes labralis P3 segment gut microbial communities from Petit-Saut dam, French Guiana - Lab288 P3 | ecosystem: Host-associated > Arthropoda: Insects > Digestive system > Gut ... | reverse complement strand
TTTTTAAAGATGGTAGTGTACTGGCTTGTTACTGTGTTTAGTCAATCAGTCTTTTCACATCCATAGAGCCACTACATCCAGAGCTTGGTCCTGGGGCTGGAGGTGTTTTCCCGGCACATCACCGTGATGATGAAGTGAGTTCTACCTCCAGTGAAAAGTATGAGCGTGATGTGACAGTACTGAACCACTGTTTTGACGACATAGAAAAATTCATTGCGAGATTGCAACATGCAGCTGCTGCTTCAAGGGAGCTGGAACGCAGACTCAGGTTGGTTGTATTTGCAGGTGGCATTGTTTGTTTGTATGCACATTTGGATTTCATTCTCTGTGATTTTATTTGTGTATCCATTCATTATTGCTGTTGTGAATTGTTATTCATACTTTGTGGTGAATTAATTCAGTATTTCTGAGTTCAGTGATTTTAGTTCATATCAAGTCCTTTTAGTTTTCAGTTATCTGTAGCATGAATGTTGAACAGGGTATTGAGGTGTAGCTTTCATGACTCTTGTGGTTACCCAGCTGAAATGGTGCAAGAATGGTGTAGATCCTTTGAAGTATGGCATTCATACGAACAGTATTTAAAAATGCAGGTGCCTCATTAAGCACAATGCATTGCCACTGAGAAGCCCAATCAGTTCATGTTGTATGGGGAAGTAATGGCAGGTTATTGTGAAGAACACCTGCAACACATAACTGCACACAGTGGGCAAAGCATACACTTGTTTAATGTTCCAGCTGTTGGTATGTATAGCTACCATGGTGCTTAAGGATTAAGATATTTCCTGTGTACTCAGTTTTAGTCTTTAATAATTTTTAACATTTTTATGTTTTCCCACAGATAGATCTGTATTGGTGTAACTACTTTTAATTATCGGTGAGAATAAATTATTCATATAAGCATTGCATTTTTGTGATCTTTTTTCAAGGAGCCGGAAATCAAAGAAGAAGGATTTGGGAGATGGTATGCTGACTATGCGAGCAAAGCCACCTCCAGAGTTGGAATTTGTAGACATTTTCCAAAAGTTTAAGCTTTCGTTTATTTTACTGGTAAGCTGTGCTCATCAGTAAGTTACATTTTTAACTGTTTCCTTAACCCTTTGGCGCCGGAATTAAATCCCCACCCCTCCCGTCCACTTTAATAGCCGTTCAGCCATTTAAAGGGCTCACTGCACGACATATATATATGTTGTTCGGCGCCAAAGGGTGAAAAGGTCAGCATTATATTAATTTTGCATTTGCAATCAAGATACTTGTATAAATTTGAATTAATCAGTTTCCTGAAGGTAGACACCTGCAGAACTGTCACATTTTTCTACCACATGTAGTTTTAACCTTTAGGGTTACATTGATTATATATGGTGCAAATAAATGTGTCAGTATTTTTTAAATGCTTCCCATCACCAGTGTGAGGATGGGAACTTATGATGTTTGCTGTTTTACCATGAAGGTGGAGACGGCAAATGCGTTCACTGACCAACAAGACAGATGACACACATCAAAAGTAAGCTACAGGTCACACTGTATGAAACGTGTGTGGAGATGAGAGTAATTTTGTCATTGTGTGTTTGTGACAGATTGAACAGATGGCAGCTTTCAGAAGTTGCATAAGATTTTGAGGCAGAACACACAGGAAGGTTGAGAGATTCATTGCTTTATGAACTTTGATCCCTCAGAGGGGGAAAATCAATTTAAGTAGCTAATGTATTCAAAGGGCAGCGTATACATTTATCATAATGGGAAATTTTGGTATTAAATTATTGTGATATGTTCTTTGGGAAACCTTCTTAAGTGGTATTGTATTAAGTGGTTTTCACTGTATTTTCAGAGATGTTTTACACATTCTAGAAATAGTAGACCTTGTGATTGATATATCATTTGAATCTTTATAAATTTTATTGACAGGCCAAGCTGAAGGCTCATATTCATGACCCAAACGCACCAGAGTTGGTGCACTTCTTGTTTACACCTCTGGCACTTATTGTGGATGCATCACATGATACGCATTATGGCCCTAACCTGCCAGCAAGAGTGGTGTCACCCCTGCTTACCGCAGATGCTGTGAATTTGCTCATCAATTGTGTCACAAGCAAAGAAACAGAATTATGGCAGTCGCTGGGAGATGCTTGGCTTATTCCAAGGTATTGTTGATTCACTGTCTAATATAAAGTTATACATGTAATTAACAACATATGTGACTAAATAGTTTTTTGTGTACTTCATTTGTTAGTGAAGTGGGAGAATTACTGTTATGCTGTAGTGCATTCTGTGGTTGTATTTCTTAGACCGTTAATGTGGCTCTGAATTTATATGCTGTCTTCTTCAGTCCTTCTTTCTCTACACCTTTTGTGTCACTGCATTTCATTTTTATTAAAACTACATAATTTTGTTCACTGCAGTACAATTTATCTCAACTATTTAGAAATGCTGAACTTAATTTTCTCCCTTGCACACAGTGGCATGTTGGATTTAAGAAAAAAACATGTAAGACTGTTAATGCAGACTTTACTGTAGTCAGAATTGTGTAAGTCACTGGAACCAGTAGTTTTAAAAATTCTTCCTTTTATAATGGAAAAGAATAGAAAGATTTTCAGTGCATATGTGGTATGTCATAATGTCCATCCTGTCACAATTTTCCACATGCCAGAAACATGTGAGCTATAATCTGGCATTAAAGGCATAAGCAGGAGGACATAGTTTAATTTTTGTGACATTGCTTTTCCCTCCTTATTCATTTTCTTGTTATCTGGTTTCCTGCATAAGATGAATTATTTGAATCAGAAAATACTGAACTGGAGCTTAATAAGTGAGAAATACCATATTTATCCAAATGTAAGATGAGAATTTTTTTAATACCTCATGTGGGGTTACCTGATAGTTGTGCACAAAGTGAAACTTATTCTGTAAAAGTATCTCCTAACAGTTGAAGATTTTGTTGGCATATCTTGTATTTGGGGTAATAGGATATGTGCATTATACAAGGAATTCATGATTAGAAAAAAGAAGTTTTCACATGGACATCCATTTCTTAGTTATCATCATGATTAGTGACAGCAAAGGGCAGAGTGGAATTTGCTTCCACCTAAGTCAGTGTATTTTCCACATAGTGTGCCAGGGTTCCATTTGAAACACAGTGGAACCTACTTGATTTATATCTTATAAAACATGTGATTTTATATTTTGTGCCCCAGGCTAGGGACCCGGTGATGGATGTAATTGTGCAATTGAGGGTGTTTTACATGTTTTGATTGTAAATGTGTTTGTTCTGTTTTTATTCTCAGTAAATTTTAATTGGTTGTAGACAGAAATGTGTCAGGCAGATTGGTATATGAAATGTGGGGGACAGTTATTAGTTGCATTATTCAATTTTAATGGAGTTGCGAAGAATTGGGCAAGTTACATCACTAGAATATAGAGAGGGTGAGTGCGTACAGTAAAACTCTAATTATACTAGATCAGACAATAAATATTGTTACACATATTGATATGTTCCTTATAAATCAGTAATTATCTTGGTTCATTAAATTCTGAAGGATTAATTAAAAATATGAAATCCAAAGCAGAAGTTGAAAGGCCTTTAGGATGGGAAGTGAAGTTGTAAGGGGCAATTTATGTTTATGCAGATTTGGTAACATTGAGAAACATATGTAACCCATGAACCAGAATAGGAGCAAAGGCAGTGTTTTGATCATATCAGATAGTCTAGGAATTTGGAACACACTTGGCAACAAAAAGAATCAATATGGCTAGTTTTGGATGGTGTAAATTTGAACATTAAAATACACATGTAACACATTTTTAATAGGGACCAGTGGAACGGGTACGTTGCTCCATATCATCCAGTGTTTTTGGATGGCTGGTCACCAGAATATCCAGTGGCAGATGGTGCAGGTGTAAACCCAACTACCGCTGCTGTGACAGCAGAAGGTACTCGAACTCGGGGTGAAGATGTAAGTAGAAAATTTGATGTCTAGGATTTGAATAGTTGTCATAAACTGGGTGATTTGAATACTGCATTTTATTGTATTAGTCTGCCTGTGAAAGGGGGCATGTGTTTTAAAGATTTATTCTTAAATAAATGCAACCCAAGTCATATTTCACTTTAAAGATACTTTTCAGGCAAAATTAAAAGGAGCTTGTCAAGCTTCTCTGTGTAGTCATGTCTTATGTATGAATCTACTCCTGCTGTACTGATTATTTATTCATTCAAAAGTGAAACCATTTGATTTTGTTCCAAAAGCATATAATTGAATTTTGTAATTCAAAACCATGGAACACTGATCGTTTTGAGCTTTAAACTGATAAAACAAGAATGAGTACAAACACTACAGAAGGTCAGGAACAAAGATGGTATATAAATACCATGTAATATGTATTAGAGCACTGTGGAATGTACTTGAAAAGCAAAACGCCAGTTCATAAAATATGACATGACATTGATTGTGAGTATGGCTGTAACACTCAAGAAAGCATAACATAACATAATTTGTTACTGGCAGTAACAGTAATGAAAATATGACAGTGCATGGGTTGTGATAATGGCAGTACAGTGGAACCTTTCTCCATTATTTTGTGAAGGGGCAGTGGGAAAAAAACAATAAATGCAAGCACCGAGTTACGGGAAAGCGTCACATATAGCAGAAACGCAAGAAAAGAATGACAAAGGTGAAAATTTTACACTTTCCACCTAAGACTAATAAAATAGTTAAAAAAAATTACTTGAATACCTGTGTGCAAGTCACATTTTAGGTGCACTTTACAAAGAAATAGTGGTTTATATGTAGACCACATCAGTTTATCTGTGATATAATATCAAGGCCTGAACTCTTAGATTTGCAAGAAATTTGGTATAGGAATTATGTACAAAAATTTTGTTGAAGTTTGAGGTCTGTGCAGATCAGTGCAGTGACTCGTACTTTGCGTAGTGGTTTAAATGAAAATTTGCTCACATTTTGTACATTTTTCATCTGGTCGGATGAAACTTTGAACAGGAGATGTCCACAGAAATTTATTATGTGGGTGTGAGTTTCATGAAAACCTGTGCAGTGAAGGCCACACTATACTTATAGGCATAAATTAATTTATTTTCATTCTTCAATGTTTGTTGTCCAATTGTGGTAAATCCACTTACATTTCTTACATGACCAATTTGTGATGATATTTAGTAAGTATCATTATGGCTATAATGGTAACTTCTTATTTGGACAGGTTAGTGCTACTCTAAATTCCACAGACATCATGCTACCTTTGCTCTATTTCTCAGAAATGATCATTCCAGGAATGTGGTGGGCAGAGACCAAAAATTACAAAACAGTGGAGCTATTAAAATAACACTTCAGGGAACTGAGCATCCCATATAATTAAATGTTGTTCATACAGGTGATAATGAGGGACTGAAAGAAGTGAACGACAGTTGTGGAAAAATGATGTGTGGGTGAACTGTGGATAGAGGTTTTACTGTAACAGTAGCAAAAGTAAGACATCAGTGCTTCTGAAATTTTTTTGTGTCACCAAAAAGTGGTGAATTACTGAAACCTTCTACATACACCATCAAAATATCAACACATTCTTTTGGTAGTAGTTTATATTTATGTATTTTTAAGCTCTAGGTTATTATAATTGTAATTACACCTATTGATTGGTTCTGATACGTCTCAGTTTCATTTTATACTTCAGTTTACCATACCTTTGTATTTTACTTCCCTGAAGATGACCACACATTTGGCTGAAGCATGTAGGAGTTCATTGTGTATATAAACTAATTTTAATGTACTTATGTGTATTTGTTGGTACCATTATTGTATATACGTGAATAACGGGTGAATCATGTCACGATAACAGCTCATTTTTGGACTTGATTGTTAAAGAATTCAGTTTGGCATTGTTGTGCAAAGTGAAAAGTGGTGAAATTTTTATTGGTTAACATGGTGGGTACCATGGTGTTAGCATGTAGGATTGAAATAATTTTCTGTACAAGAATTTGGCATAGAAATGGGGAGTGTAAGTGTGGCAGTTAATTTATTTATTGAGGACATGGAAACTTTACCAACATTTACTGGTAGATTCATGTATCTGAATTATGGTTTGGACAATGAAATTCTGCAGTACATTATGTAACAAAATGTCAGATTAATCTAACAAGAAGTAGTTTGTTTTATAAACTGTAGCTTGCTGGGGAACTGTGACTTATTACTGTGTTTACCCGAATGCAAGAGGGCTCTAATCTCAGTTGACACCCTAAGAATAAAATGTCTGCTAAGAAAAAATATTTTACTATTAATTTCATACACTTAATACACAAAGTGTGTCAGATTCTATGAATCTTTACCAATCAGTGTCGCTATCACCATCTTCGTGGTCAGTGCAGTCATCTTCATCACAATCCTAATATTCCCATCCTCTTCACTGCTATTCCACAAAATATCACTGTCAGTATCATCCACTGCATTGAATATTTAGCATTTCTTAAAACCCTTCACAATCACTTCTTTTGAGAGGCACTGCCTTGCTGTTATGATCCGCATTTACTAAATACTACTTTTATATTTCTTGGTTTGTATACCCGCTTGAACATGTAAAGATTCACAATTTTTTCCACAGATGGTGTTAAGTATTTAAATACATGTGTTTTGGATTTCTGTGTTGTGTATGTGGTCTGATCAATCTGAGTTCATGGCTCTTTTTAGGGTTTTTAATGTGTGGATTGATCCGTGTTTTATTTTTGAGCCTTGTAGTTAATTTTTAATCTTTCAATAGCCATTTTCTTTTTACTACCCTCAGACCAGAACTGTTTCCTGGGACATATCTTAACAAGTTACTGCTTCTGTGGTGCCCATTACTTGAGAATAATTTAATCTAAGGGGCCCACCGGTTAGGTGCTGCTTTGCCTGAACACTGAAACAGAGCTGGCTTCCAAAACTTCATGGATCTTTACGAAATCAGATGAAGGACAAGGTCCTTCAAAAGAATACTGTGTCAGGCAACTTCCATTATGCTCTGTTCTCTGTTTTGGATTTCTTGACCTTTGAAGCTGGGACCAATAGGTTGTCCTGAAATGTGGGTATGGAATTACCATTCTACACTGTGTAATATCTCAGAAGAGCACAGTTCTCACATGATTTGGCAATCCAGGCCTTCATTTGGCTCTGCACTGTCCAGTTTAGAGGGATCTGGTTTGCTGCGGTCTGATTTCAGTGCTTCAAACGTGAATTGAACATGACCTCCCATGTTTAAGAGCCAAATTTAAGGGAAAAAATCTTTGTCTTGCATTCGAATAAATACATTACTTTACAGAATATATGAAACTTCATTACTTGGCATCTCACTAAATTTACTTTTGTTTCATAGTAGCTTGCAGTACAGTTTAAATAAATATTTTTTTGTAAAAGTGTAACTGACTTATTTTGTTGAAATTAGGTTTATTTTATTGCTTTTGCAGGCTACTTATAATTTGGTAATAACTAGAGGTAGAGCAATACGTTAACTGACTTTTTATTTGAAGTACTGTCATGGCAGTTTCACTATATTTCTCTGTTCTGGGTACAGACCTGGTGTAGGACGAATTACACTTAGGTTATGCTAAATTTCTGTATTTACACTGCTGCAATAAGACTGTCCTCTTGTCACACTATCCTTGAGATTTTCTCCAGATCCTTTCTTTATAATATTTCATGACATTAAGATCCTCCTATCTGTTTTCTTCAGAGCATCATTGTCTGTTTTTTCATCTTTGCCTTTAATTCATTAACTGACTGACTTAACATACTCATTCAGCATGATGACTCCCATTACGGCAGTGATTATTTCGATTATGAACGCCAGGAGGCATCTCCAACTGAGGCTAGACGCTATGGTTATGACAGTCGGAACTACGGAATACGACAGGATTATGGTCGTGAAGAGAGGTAGGCGTTTATTTCCTATTTATTGTTTAGTTAGGAATGGTAATATATAAATATATATATATAAATAAAGAATATAATGAATTTTTAAGTGAGAAACAGTGGTTTACATGATTTGCAGTCCATGGAATTATGACTGTGATGAAGAGAATAACTTTGCATTGATTTAAGGTAAACATATTTCCTTGACAAGTATGTCAAGAAGTTAGGGTTACAGCAGTCCTCTGGGATGCGATGATGTGGAATTTGATTGATAAGTACTGGCATTCAAGTGAACCTGCTGTTTTCATCTTCAGTTTGCAACAGTGTGAAGAAGTGGTTGTAACTCTGATGACAAATGATTATTGTTGGAAAGTCAGTTATATTTTATGGTATTTGTTCTTTACATTCTTTAATGGATGGATGATGAAGTGGATAGAAGACCAAAATTATTACGTCACCCTATTTTTTTTGGATGATATTGAATCTGTGTCGATGTTTGGTGAGTAGGTTTCACTTTCAAATTTTTTGCTTGCTTTTATCCTTATTCTTGTGCTTTTTGTGCAGAGATCATTCAGCAAGTCCTGGTGGTTCAGAGCGTGACTTGCCAGGAGGTCGTAGCGACATCTCAGCAGATTCAATTGAGCGCAATGGAAGTGGAGGTGCAGGAATGGAGGGACAGCAGAGGTTTGAACGTTCCCAGGCCCGATTCTTGGATGAACTGCAGTCACGAGGTGCAAAAATAGTACAAGTGACTTATCCTCGTACAGCCAATAATGAGAAGGAGCTTACAGTAATTCGAGGGGAATTCCTGGAGGTGAGTTACATTTATGGTTTGTTTTAGGAAAATAATATATTATGAGTGAGTGTTGTGAGGAATAATGCTGTGAAATAGAGGTTCCTCATTTGTTTCTTCACTGCAATGTTTAGGTTGTGGATGACAGCAGAAAGTGGTGGAAAGCCCGGAATTTCCGAGGTCAAGTGGGTCATGTTCCACATACAATAGTGACACCTTACCAAGGGGGTGATCCCAGTGATGTTTTCAGCAACCCTCTATATGCACCACCCCATGGCTATGGCCAAGTGAGTAGTTAAATGTAGCTGTATGGAGAGGTAGGGTGGCATTTAAAGAAGTTTGTGGAGTTTAACACAGACAGCGGAAGAAAAGTGTACATTTTGTTCTTGTTCTGGAAATGTTCAAGCGTGCACAAAATGTCCATATTTGTAAGCCTTGTTGCCTTCATCACTAACAGACAAACAGACATATTTTTGTGGTACTTTTACAGAGGGTTACTTAATTAAGTTGAGATTGTGAGAAATGGGTCTTACCATTAAGGTAGAACAAAGCGACAGATAACACCATAGGGGTTGTTGTATCAGCAGTGCTTTTTTAGATCAGTATTTGGCAGATGCTTGTTTCAGATATTGGCTGCATTATTGGCTAGCCTCTGAGGTTTTTTATAGACCAGGAGTGGTATACCCGTCTCCTTCATGGTGTGCAGTTTTTGCCAAGAGTTGGTTACAGATCTATGTGGTGCCTGAAATTTATGCTTCCAGCAGTCAATTTGCATGCTGATAAACTGAGTGAGATACTTGCGGCTTTGTATTTTTGCACATCTCTGCAAGTTTTGGCTGGTGTGTGGTTGGTTTGAGAATGGCACAGTCAGCAGCATTTTCCTCTGAAAGGGTGTTCTTTAAGTATGATTTGATATGTTTCACCATTCACATGAATATGTTGATCCACAAATTGACAGCACTACTAACTTCAATCTTATTATTGTCTGAAAACAATTTGGAAGTGATTTTCCATGTATTTAAAATTAGGCTGTCAGTACTTGTAATAAAGTTAATTATATATGTCAGCACTACCTTTATTTTATTAAAATTAAAATATTTAATAAAAAAGGTGGTGCTGACATATATATTAAATGTATTATATATATGTATATTCTAACACTTCATGATGCCTTCTTTCAAGTTTCAATACTTGTACTATGTTCTTTTTTTTTTTTTCAATATGCTCCAATATGTCTCTTTCTATATTCAGGTCACATTATATTTAGCTGTCACTATGCAAGTTTCTTGACAGTCTGCCATCTGCATCCCCCCAAGTCATCCATATCCAACCAAAAAAACTGTTGCAGTTCCAGGGCTTCATATTAAGTTTTGTTGGGATTTATCATGAATTGGAATGTTTGGCCAAGAGTTGAAAATCGTTTACATCTGCCTTGAAATTCTCATGTTGAAAGATAAGTTATATTTGAAATTTGTTGCATCCCACCATTTTCTCGAACAACTTTATTGTAACAGTCTCTGCTCTCTCTAAGCATTGTTTTGTTAAAAGAAATACTTCAGATATGCTTAAAAATTTCCAGTTTTCATTAACAGAACTTTAAAACATCTAGTATGTCTTTCATAGTCACTCTCTGACACTGAAGCTCTGTGTTGTTTACTGGTTAGCATTGAAATCAGTAGAGAACATTAAGTCTGTCACCCACTTCTAGTCTTAGAGCAGAGGGTAGTACTCCTTCTTGATACATCTTTCATGGATCATTCAGTCCAAGTTACTGAGAGTGTTGTAAAATAACCCACAAGAAGAAGCAAAAACAAAGAAGTGTTATTTTTTAGGATTCATCACGAGATGCTGGTGATGGGGCTCGTACTGCCCGATCTCCACCCATACCACCACCTGCACCTGCAGACTGGGTGAGAAAGGAACGGCTTGGTAAGAAAGGTGAATTCCGATATTTCTAATGAATTGTGCTTTGTATGTCTGTCACTTGCAGAGTCTTTCAATTCATGGTTCATTCATTTCGTGATATTCGTTTATAATTGATATGCTTGGGTGTGTGCAAACACTGTTTTCCAAGCCAAATCAAAAATGAAGTCTTTGTAGCACAGAGTATTATCTATATACTACTAATATTTACTTTAAGGGGCTGACTGGGTAGATTTTCCCTATGTATGGCAGTCTTCCTGGTAACAGTAGTAATTAAGATGAATTTTAATTATAAAATATTAATTCCATTTCCTTTATGCATGTCATTTTGCATAATTGTAAACTGCAACATTGCAAGGGATAAGTTGTGGGTTATCTTTGTTATTTTTAAGTATACATTTTCCAATTCACAATTTTGTCACAAATGTGGAGTTACTGTATGGTTTTAATTCCATTCACTTCAAGAGCAGTCAAGTACGAGTAATGAAAATGTAAGTAAAAGGCAAATCGTCCTAGAGATTTAGCAGTTTGAAATGTCGTCCTCCCATTACAAAGCAGAAGTTGTGTTCACTGCAGCTACACATTATATTAAAATACGTGATGTCTTATGACCAAATATGTTGTACACTGTGGTAATGTGTAATATTTTTGGAGACATCCAGTTCGAATGTCACTGGATACTTATTCTTTTTATGGATTTCTATCTTCCCTACTAGAAAATAAACTAGGGTGGCAAGATGACATGCTAAAGTAAGCTGTCACTGCTTCTTCCCGTGTATTTTCATACGTATTGTTGACATTCTTCATGATACTTGTCATTAAGTGCTGCATAACCTTGGGAGTTGACACGCGTATGTTAAATTTTGGTGACTGAACTGAATCAATGTACAGTGCAAAATGTAGGATGTTTGGTAATTTGTAGGCAGTAAATGACACCCCCCAACTTACATAAAAGTGGTATTGTTCAGGGATGAGGTAACAGGGGAGTGGAGTAGACTACATAGTGAGGAGCTTTTTAATCTGTGCTCTTCACCGCGTAATATTCTGGTGGTGAAATCAAGCAGAATGAGATCAGCTGGCCATGTGGTGTGAATGGGGGAGAGGAGAAATGCATTCAGTTTTTTGGTGGGGAGACCTGAGGGAAGGAGACCACTTGGAAACCTAGGCATAGGTGGGAGGATAATACTGAAATGGATCTTCAAGACATTGGATGGGGAGGCATGGACTAGATTGATCTGGTGCAGGATAGGGACAGGGAATTTTGTGACTAGCTGAGGACCTGCTAGCTTCTTGGGAAGGACTGTGTTCCATGGAGGATGTTGGTGGGCTAGTGAGTTAGTTGTATCTGTTTGGTGCTGCTCATTCTTTGTGATTGATATGAGCATTGTGTGATTGGTGTGTCCCATACTGCTGTGTAGTCGAGGTGTTGACATGTATGGTGACTAAGTGATAGCAGTATGATTAAACAAGCATAGTATGTCACTTCACATATGCTAAGCAGAATCAACCTGTGTATGAGATTTGGGGCCATTTTCATTTTACTGCGTGTGTGTTAGGTATCACTATGGATGAACTTGAAACTCTTATTTTTTTTTGGTTTGGAAACACCAGATGTTGCCCACACCTCTGCAGTGCAAGTAATACAAGTACAGGCAGACTTTTTTGTATTTAACATTTGTCTTCCGTGTCAGAACTTAAGGTTGTAAGACAATGAGGATGTGTCAGTCACTTTTGAAGCACTGTGTGATTTGTTCACTGTAGTAAATGTTACAGTTTTGTGCCAGTGCATTGTGGTTGTTTTTGTAGCTCCTTGTCCAGTGTTTGTTAAGTGTGAAGTTTTTCAATAAATGTTTTACAACTTTATGTTAACAAAAATTTATATAACATTACAGTCCATTTTGTTTCATACATTTCAACACTCTGCTTCAAAGTGGGAACACTGTAATGAATACAGTGTGTTCGTAAAGTTAGTACGTAGGGAGGTACAGAATACTTGCTCAATACACAACACAACCTATGGGAGTTATCTCATAAATTCAGATATATATGCTGTGTATTTTTACTGAATGGCAGTTTAATTTTCTTTATCAGAATTTTATCCATTGCTTTAATTTGAAGGTGAAGTGCACACTCTTGTAACATTATAAAAGAATGATAAGATTGGAATTTTAGAAAAGAGTGTTTAATGTCAATACAGTTCTTTCATGTAAGCCTTAACACATTTTCTGCCAGTCCCAGGCACTACTGGAGGAGCTGTTCCATTCAACTTAAAGCTGGGTGCAGAGATTTCCATTATTAACCATCTGTAGTCCTCAGCATTCTTTCCATAGTGTTTTGGACAAAACTGTGATGGCAGTCCATTCCCAGCTTATCAATGTGGAGCCCTGTGTTCAAGCCCTGTGCAGTCCATATGGGATTTTTTGTGGGAAAAGTGGCACCATGATAGGATTCTTTTTGAGTACTGTGGCTTTACCCTGTCAATTATTGCACCAGTGCTCCATGTTAATTTTCATATTCGTATTTGTATCTACTTTTGGTACTCTGTAGTTCAGATATGGGCAGTATCACTGGCACAAAGAAAACAGTGTGCTGATGGATGTCTGAACTAGTATTGCTTATTTGAAAGAGCACATAGATGTGTTTCCTTGTCAGAATGTGGCATGTAGGACTCATTATTTTTAATTTTGGCTAAATTTTTTGGTAATATTTCCGGCTGGTGGGGACTGAATTGCTCTTAGGTACATGGCAGGGAGTGTGTTAAGGACTGCTTTTTAAGAGGCCATGATTAATTTAGTTCAGATCTCTGATTTGATTTTGTATAATGTTTGTACTTGATATAACATTACTAAAAGGCCTTTAAAAGAAGAAAGAGAGTTATACAAGATTGATGATACTTGTTTGTATTTTTCAGCCCTTATTTGTGTGATCTTTACCATACCAACTTATCATGATTTTATATAAATTAATGTTATAATGAGAGGGGAATGAATACTTAAAAGGTAGGACTAGAGTATAATCTGTGTATGTTACGAAATTTGTTATGTGCTTACGAAATGACTGTTGTTTGTGCTATCAAGGAAGTTGCTTGTACATTTTATGTGTTTTCTTGCATGAATTGGAGCCATGTTGACTACAGGAATTTTATAAGGTAAAAATATTATCTGCATTTAAAAAACCTCTTGAACTCAAATATTGCAAGGATGTGAATGATTGTGTTTAGTTTGATAGGTCTGTTACCAGTTGAGGTGTTTCAGGTGAATATAATAGGTATATTGAATTCATATACTTTTGTCTCTTTGGAATGGTTGTCTTTGTCACGCTGTGAGAATTGCATGTTGTTTCTATGTGGGGATTTGTATGTGGTCATATATAATTTACATTCCAATTAAATGTAAAATAGGGATTGTAGCTTGGGATTGTGTTACATTTTCTAGCTTATGGTTGAAGTATTTATGGTGCTTAGAAGTGAAACAAATCTATTTTATATACTTTTATTGATTTATAAAGTAGTTTTTCTTGGTATATGATGAGGCTGTATTTTCAGAGAACACATATTATTAGCAGGCACAAAAAATTACTGTACATGTTTGGTTTCAAAGACTACCCTGATATAAAGTAGTAGCTACTAAAGTGTTATAGGCATCCTTGGTGTACAGTATATAAATACAGAGCATATTGTTAATCTCTGGTAATGCAAGGTCAGTCAGCAGGGTGTTGCATTGTTCTTTGTGCATACACTGCAACATGAGATATGCCAGTTGTGTTTTTTCTCACAGGTAGAGGTCATTGAATGTAAAAAATGTGTTGGTGAACAAAGAGCATTCATTTGCACCATTTGTGCACAGTATGCTCCATGGAAGAAATGTCATCAGAAGTCTTGTAAAAAAATATTTAACATCAGTGATGCCATGTAAAACCATACGTGCAATAGTGGAAAAAATGGAACAACAGGTTTATAGCAGACAAAAAGAAAATATGAAAATGTTTTAATCTGAGAAGAAATTGGACAATAATGGCACTGGGCTGGAAAACAAGTCCCAGAAAATCTTTATCCTGCTTAGTTGGGTGTTGAGTTTGGGGTTGCAAAGGCTTCAGTTTGCAGTACGGCAGCACTTCTTAAAAGTACATCCATATATAAGTAGAGTCATACAACAGCTCGTTGTTTGGGCAGGGAAGTAAGAGGCTAGTGTAGCAGGTGATTTGAAGAATCTGCCCTAACTTACTGATCCAAACTTCACATTTTTCTTGGATGGGGCTGGTTTGCATGCAATGAGAATGGAAACAGCAGTAATAACAGATGTTGGTGTTAAAAAAATCACCATGTAGTTCAGGTTTTTTTTATGACCCTAAAGTTAGAGTCTGTTGTGTTATGAGTGTGTGCAAAATGTAAGGCCCATGTTTTTTAAAGAACTGGTTTCATTGCATGGCTCCAAGAAGGTAATTTTGGCACCATTTTTCAACACAGTAACAGTAACATAGAGATACAGTTGCATTATCATATCTCACACAGCAAATTTCTGATTTGCTGCCCTAGAATGGTTTGAATGGTTGATAACTCACTTATTGTGGCCTTGTAGATCTCAAGATTTTAATCTGTGTGGTTATTTATATGTCGGGAATCCTGAAAGATGGAGTTTATGTGAACTACAAACATCTTTGAAAGAACTGTAAGACAATATTGTAAGAGAAATTGCCAATATTTCAAGAAAAGAGTGCTATTATGTGTTGAGGAGTACTTTGAGCAGGTAGAAAGCCTCTTAGAAGCTGGAGGTCAGCACTTAGCTTCTTCTTTGAAATAAGTTAAATTGAACTGTAAGGGAAATAGTGATTATAAACTCCCAGCAGAGGCAGACATTATGTCTGATAAAGCTCCCAAAATGGCTGCCTTGTGGAAAAGAGATTAAAGATATGTTCTGTGTAAAGGACAAAGCGTGGATGTGTTATTTCTGTGTGGAGGTGTGGCATATTGGTTGTGCATGGTACTCTTATAAATGCAGTAGTTTATAAACATCTTGTACCTTTGTTAATTAGATTGTTACTAACAGAATGCATGGAAGAATGTCATAGTACAGATGTTCGCAGTTTAATAGAGCTCTGGAATCAGCAGTCTATTTGTAGAGGAGTGTCCCATGCCATTCAGTTGTTAATCCTCTGTGTTGCGTACTGTGTGTGTGTGTGTGTGTGTGTTTTACAAAATTTAGTTCATTTATGTGTTTGGTAGCTGGGGATCTATACATGAGGTGTCAAATAGACTTTGCAGGTCACAATAAAAATATTTTTGATTTTGTTTTACCTTGAGCAGTAAAATTATTGCGTCCACAGCAGTATGCTTTCATAGCATGAAGCACTTGTTTTTATGTATAGTCCATCGTATTTCTAAGTGAGTCTTCATAAAAAATCATCTTTTTTATGCATATAATATAGTTGTGGGCTCCCAAGGGGATGGATTTCTTCAGTGATTGAGAACTGTTGGCATAAAAAGACTTTGCCCACTTGAGTTACTCATGTAACATTGATAGATATAGTAAAGAAGCTAATGGTGTCATGGAAAGAACACTCAAGCCTGCATACTATTTCAGACGAAAACATGGTTTTTTTTAAAAAATATACATTGTGTTTTAGGTGTATGTTAGTTTTGCTATAAGAGCATGAATTTCTGTAAAAATTTAACAGCAAAATTATGTAAACACATTAATCAAATTATTTTCTGTAACAGAATCAGCACTTCTGTGTTCATTTAACCTTTTATATCATTTGCTGATATTTGAAGTGCTTTGTCTGGAAAGGGATTGTGTAACTGGGTGGCATATAACAATGCTGGCTATAGAATCTAAGAAACCAGCTTGTTGAAACATCCTGGAATGTTAGATACCCAAGTGACCTGTAGATCTGATTATGAAGATGTGAAGTGTTGCACATATATCTAGGTAGTAGGTACTAAGGTAAGGTCTCCTTGTAACATGCCATTCAGGCACAGGTATGGCACAGGTACAGCACTCCTTATTCGTAGCCTGTGCTCTAGATGGTATTGGGTGGTCAGCATCATGCCTTGGCTGCTTCATCCCCAGGATAAGAACCCCAGTGCCCATTGTACAGGAGGCTGGGTAGGCACAAGGGCTAGTCTGGATGGTTGTGGAGAAGGGATAACCACTTGCTCACAGGGTTTCGAACCCCAAACAATCAGGCCCATAGCAAGTTGCTAGGTGGTTGAATTTAAATGTATGTGTGTCAGAAAAGTCAAAAGTTTTGTTTCCAGTAGATTTTAATGCACAGTTATGCCATATGCATGAGCTGTTTCCATGAGCTGTTTCCACCTCCTTTATTCATGAGTGAAGTCTGATACAGCGTATATTACTGGAATACACTGAACTTATATTTTAGACCATGGCTTGTGACAGTACAGTTCATTATTAACACCATCCATCATTGTACTCTGTGTATGCTGGGAACTGTGGTATGTTTTATATAAAAGTTCCCACAGCCCATAACTGTATTACATTTTGATCATATTTTCTTTGTATTTTGTGGAATATGGTTAGGCTACAGAAGCTGTGAGAGCTAGCTGAGTCAGGGTCTCAGCGTATTAAATTATGAAGGAATGAATGGTGCCATCTGCATGTTCTTTTCATGTGGGGAGGACTGTGGAAAAGTATGTAATTATCTTTGTGGTGTAAGTCTCACACAGTGGAGCTTTCAAATCATATGTGTCAAATATGCAAGCAATATTGCAAGAGTTTAATTAATTTAGAACTTCTTGTGGTGCATGTATTTTTATATGCACACATAACTGCAATTGAAATCATGCCCTGTTAATGAATTAGTTATATCACATGTTGTGGCTTTGGGTGAATGTCATGCTTGCTGCTTAAATTGGCTGGCTTTCTGTAATTTTCTTGCTTCCACTACGTGGTTGTCCACATTGTTTTGGTGCATGAATAGTTTAAACAGGTTAAAGGTAAAGTTATTCCCTCTCCATGCCATGAAGGCATAGAGGAGGAGTGAAGGCATAGTGCCGTTCATTATTAACCTTGGAACTAGATGGAGGTGAGTGGTCAACTTCACACCCAGCCTGCTTTAGTTCCCATGAAAGAATGCTCGTACCTATCGAGTAGGAGACTGAGTGGTCGCCAGAGTCAGTCTGGAAGTTTTGGAGGAAAAAATCTCTTGTCCCAACTGGGATTCAAACCACAGACTGCCAAACCCATTGCCTAGTCATTGTTCTGCATTTATTTTTGGTGGGAGCCATTTTCTTATATATTCTTTATGGAATGTATTTTTTTTAAGCATACAGAGAATGTTAGTAGTAATATTAATTATGATAATAGATGATGTGGAATTTTGGGTTTGGAACTTTCTGATCAGGTTACATGATTTTTCATCTGAAATTAATGTAATCTTTTTGGAATATTATTGTGCAAGTTCTTATTTCAGCAGTACTTCATCCAGTACAGTGACTGGCTGTGTCCTGGATGGCAGGTGCTGGGTTCAATTCCTGGCAGGGCTTGCCTCTCCCCCGCCCCCCACTCCCACCACTCACTAATATAAT
>Ga0123353_10004391_pt1 | contig 18142 bp, 8 predicted proteins | sample TergutLab28metaG_3_FD_92763 | JGI IMG/M metagenome (GOLD analysis project Ga0123353, IMG submission 92763) | Labiotermes labralis P3 segment gut microbial communities from Petit-Saut dam, French Guiana - Lab288 P3 | ecosystem: Host-associated > Arthropoda: Insects > Digestive system > Gut ... | reverse complement strand
AAGCCTTGGGGTTTACGGCCCGAGAAACATGGCCCCCCCCCCCGCAGAGGGAAGGTCTTTTTCCGCAAACTAAAGCCCCCTTGCCGTCTGCTGCTCCCCCCCCCCCCCAGGGTCCACTTATTTGATGGTTACTGAGGGTCAGGTGGTCGGGCAGTGAAACTGACCACTCACTCCTGTATAATGAGGAGGTTAAAATTCGGCTTTATCTCCAACCATCCGTATGCTTACCTTGTCTTATTTGACACCTCTGTTTCACTTCACACAACACAGGTTTCGTTGAATATAAATATGTAATAAATTGGTATGGTTCGCTCTCGTTCTATTGCAGGACGTATTCTGGCAACTGATTGGAGAGTAAGTAGAAGAGAGATGGGTCAGGCTAGGTGTTAACTCAGCAGAGATCTGTAAATTCTGTATAAAATAATTATACAGTATAAACCTACAAAATGCACCTTTTCTAGAATAATATTTTATTTTATTGTGTCTTCTACATATTTCGAACCCGAGGATGCAGCTTCAGGAAGACATAAATTTCTGAATAAAATGTTTAAATATAAACTCTACACTGAATAACAAAGGAAGGTTTAATGGCAGGAAAAAGATGTTACTCAGAATGTGGAATGAAATGTGAATTTAAACAGGGATTAGAAGGACGTTTTCACGCCCTTCTTGTAAGATAATACTCCGCCGTTCGGCTGAAGGAAATGTACGACATATTACATTTGATCCTCGTCAGAATTCGAGCCTAATACCTTTCCAATAAGTTACTGATATGTCTTATATACTACTTTTGTGCCATCATTTTGTCGCAGTACAGTCATATAACTTCGATTACATGGTCTATCTATCTCAATAGTCACACTACTCCCTCAGTTAAATCTGCCATATGCAAGTAGCGCTTAAATATTACTGTATAATTTATCGTATCAGGGAAGAACCTGACTCGAATTTCGGTCTTCTAACTGACTCTGCTGTGAAACATATTTGGTGGTAGTGCTGAGAGAATAAAATAATAGGTCATTGTAACTCCCTTTCATATCCTTCGTAACTCTTAGCTATAACCATCTTGTAACTGTTGTTTGGCTAAATACGTTGCAAAATTGATTATGAAAGAGCTGATCGTCTAGAACTTTGTTAGGACCCCTGCAAAATTTTAATGAATAAAATACACATCCGCCGTCACAATACAACGAAAATAGAAAAATGAGCAAGCCATGACCTTCCACTCTGGGAATATATTGCATTCGTATAACTAATTTTTATAAATGATTAAAGTCTTCGAAATTCCATATGATCCTATTTGTTGTTGAATTTGGCGTAACGAATTCTTAACCGAAAGTTGTTGGTTATTTTCTGCAGAATGCGGGGACCCTTGCTAGCATATCTCCACCAGATACACATTAGTTGCTTCAATGGCCAATCATTCTCGATATTTCTGAGCTAAAGTTGGACCAGCAATGAATATGACAAAATCCGGGTATATCCAAGACAAAGTATGCGTAAAAAGTCGGCCTGTTTCGAAGAATACCTCGAGCAAGTTTGGATCACGTAAAGGTTCGTTATTTTTTCCTAGTTAACATAAATTTAAACTTATACGCTACATTTCATAAAAAAAGAAGCAAGAAATTCTGGCAACATGCGTTGGTTTTTTTTCACGATGTGGCTAACAGCACAATGATGATATTTTTATGACTTTCTATATTCAAAAACGAATATAGATTATGAATGGCAGTTATACTGGAAGCCTACTCTGAACGTTATCTGACGAATTTGATTTCGGTCCAGACTGGGCCATTTTGACTTGTCAACTGTGTACGGTCAAATATATACTTTACAAATTTTTAAAATCTAAGTCCACAATTACTACATAAATGGTCTCATTAAAAAAAAAATTCTGTTTTTGAAAGTATTCTCATAAGACAATGTTTAATGATATAGAAACAAAATAATACATTCCACCTTTCAAAATTTACTTGTGTTCACAACAGCTTTACATTCTTCTACCCTACACAATTTAAATAATTATTTCTGGAACATAATTTCAGTATCAATTGTATAATAATGAAATAATCGATTGATATATTATCGCAATAAGTGGAACTCATGGTCACAGAGGAATGCAAATTTTCAAAGAAACCTTTCGGAAGTTTCACTACTTGTTTATTATAACACTTAGAGGTGCTACTTCTAGCTTCCGGGATCTTACTGAGGACGCTGATAATTCCTACTCTTTCTCATCACCCGGATTTCGAAGCCCTTATGCACGTTATGAACTAAGGATGTGTGTCTGTCTCCCGTTAGACACGTCCAACCCTTTTAAAAATCGTGCAACCATAACAAATCGAATGCTTGTAATTTAAAGCACAGGTGCAGCAGTACCTCCGCAGACAACGTGACTGTTAGGCAAGAGTGGACCAACTGAACGACATGCTTGCATTTCTCTATTCGTAAAATTGATAATGGCCTATTTTTTCACGTGTAATGGAAAACTTCCAAGGTTTGTTTTTTATCTAATAAGATAAGAGGGGATAAATCGAATAGTGAAATAAGGACTCAGGTACTCGAATGAATAAACAAATGTCCACAACAATTTTGTTGAACAGCTGTAGGAAATGAAAATTCTTGTTGAATTTGGACGTCGATATAAATATTCTGTTTACATGGATATTAGGAAGTAGTATCTTGAGATCAGCTATATTGCACTCGATAAAAAATACGTAGAGAACAATAGTATAAACAGCCAACTAGATGTAACAGTAATAATTTTGTTAACAATTTCAATCAGCTCAACAAGTTTCGGGCGATAATTTCGCCCATCCTCAGGAGCGCTAGACTGTGTTTACAGCTGGTGGTGTAAGGCATCGTCGGTGCTTTATACCACAAGCTGTAAACACAGTCTAGCGCTCCTGAGGATGGGCGAAATTATCGCCCGAAACTTGTTGAGCTGATTGAAATTGTTAACAAAATTATTACTGTTGCATCTAGTTGGCTTTTTATACTATTGCATCTATGATGCACGGTCACACAAACATCAAATACATAGAGAACAGGCTTCTATAAAGTATTTGATGAAATTTAGGTACCATAGCAAGACTTTTGTAAAGGGTTTAATACTCTTAACTATTTAGGGAATGCCGTACATAGTAATACGGATTACGGAGTAGTCATTGGTTTACAATCCCTAATGAGCACGATGACTCGATATAGAGCAGGCTATGAAGTCTCTTATTAGTTCCAGAACAATTTCGTCATTTTATTTTAGTGCCTAGAGAACAGTCAACAAAGGAAGTAAAGAGACTTTAGTAATAATGTTAAGATTTAAAATAACTTGTACGTTCATTATTATTGTTTCGTTTCGAACACCATACTGAATTTTCAGTTACGTGTTACATACGTAAAGACAACAGCTTGATGCATTAATATTGATTTAATTATTCAAATTAACTCTCTTAAACAGTGAATATGCTGTATTCCTAGCAGTAAAAATGTAGAAGAGAGATATACAGACTGCAAAGAATACTTATAAATTTGGCATTTTAACTGTGAGAAAATTCTGCAGTTTCCTACAGTTTTACTTTTCGATGTCAGGCCCGCCGAAAGCGATGTTTTCCTCTATCTAAGTGGGCTGCATGAACGATGCCTAGCGCATTATATGCATCTTTGTAAGATTGAGATAAGTAGAATGCCTGACTTGTGTCGGAATTTGTTAGCAACTGGTTTCGGAGCTTATAGTGTGTATCGTAGCGTTTCCCAAAAATTTTCTAGGAGGAACCCCTGAAATAATTTTTTATATCTCGAGGAACCCCTACGTATGTAAACGTCTATTAGCCAGAACACAAAGAAGCTATCAGTTTCTCACGGTGTTACTCCCAATTAGCGGATAAAGATTTCCGCCTCATTTGTGTATTGCACGATTTCTGACGGAATCCGTAAGATGTTCTGCTGAACCTTGGTTGGGAATCACTGGTCTGTCGGGAGATTTGTTGTGAGTTGCCTGGTGACACTATCATAGTGCATGAATTACTGCGAACAGCACTTTGGCATTCCTTTCTCAGTCTACCTTATTATAGTACATGTAACTGACTGAATTAATTCTATTTTTGTTTTGGTCAAAGGTGCATTTAAGTCCATATGAGTGATTAGTAGAGAACTGACAAGTTAGGTGCTCAAGGTGTAAATCCAAGACTGTAATTAAACTATTTAGTTAGGTGGGCGGTATGTTATGTAGAAGACAATGTAGGGAAATTGAGTTATTACTTGTAAGACTATTGTCTTTTTATGATGGTGACACTGTTGATAAAGTAGTTCGTGACTAAGATGGCGAATTCACATTGAACTATTTTAAATACAAAAAAAAAATGTGTATATGGAACATTTGGTGATACAGAAGTGGGACAGCTTGGTTAATTTCGGCTACAGGCTGTGTTCAATTTACAGGAAGTGTAAAAAATTATCCAGACCTTTGTTGTTGTCCCGGCTATATATGTTAAGAGGCTTTCTTCTGGGATGCGACGCGGGTACCTATATACCAGACTGCACGCCATCACATACCACAAGACCCTTATCTTAAGAGAGTTTTCAAAGCACTCTGCCTAGATCGGCTTTAGAGAACCTTCCCCCTGCTCCCCCTTCTGCCTAGCAAAGTTTAGACTAAGTTGTCCTTACGCTTAATTTTCACTACCAGCGGCTGTGGGCTAACTTAACGCTCAGTCATCCAGGCCTATCCGGCTATTATACCGAATGACGTAAGGCGGCTCATACCCAAACCAATATCCTATATTTTGGGAAATGTAACTCTGTTCTAGGAGGTATGTCGGCCGGAGCTTGAATGCCATCATTATTCTGAGTATAAAGTCAACATAGGGCATTTGTGTTACAATTTGACTTCGAATATAATAGCTTAGTGCTTGAGTACACGAATAACTTTACTTTTAGTGTTAATTAAGTCGCTGTTGTATGCAGGTCTTTTCATGCCTGTTATATTGAGTTGCTGTTGGAATTGTTTTGTGTGTTTCTTTTATGAACGTTACAAGTAAACAGAATCCATACCAGGCGAAAGACACGGTATTTGTATGCTGTTAACTTTCTATGTAATGCATTCATCTGACGCGAGAGGTATGTACACATATATCGCAGCCGTCGGAATGAAACAAAACATGTAGGTGAAGGGGACCAAGAGTTAAATTGTGGGGGCCGTTCTACTGCGTGAACAGCGGGAGTCGCTTGTTGAACATCAGAATTACAGAATTAGGGGTCATGTACGTATATACATTTTTTTCTATATCTGTTTCTAGATGCAACTTTTAATACGCATCGAAACACAGACTTCATATTTACACGATTTTCTCTCTGCATACAGATTCCAAAAGCGCTTCATAAATACTACTATACGTAGAGTCTTTCATGGAAATGTAATTTAAAATCGGCAATATCCTTATTTCTATTTCCACTCTCTACATATTCATTGTTCATCCCGAACAATAGGCGAATAAAATATTGCTCTTTATTATGTTATGATTTTATTACTTTAGCCTGCTACACGGATACCACCCCAACCCAGCCACACCGAAACTCCAACACATATCGAAACAAGAACACACGACCAATGTGGTAATACAATAGAAAAGTCGCAGGCTCCTGATGATGGATATATTAATGTCCGAAACATGTTGAGCATAGAAGAAGTTAAATAAAACGTAATAACTAGTGACATCAAGTTGGTCTCTTATTCTTCAACTATTACTGGGACCGTGTTTGTTACCTTTTTACATTTGAATTTTCGTCTTTATGAACGTAATTACGGCCGCATACCGTCTCATTTCTGATACATTCTAGTGTTCACAAACCGCCATTCCTTATCCAAACGGAGCTTTCAACAACGTAATTCCCGTGACGGGAAATGGGTACTTTACACTTCACATGAATGCGTGGGAGGACCTACCTTTTTGCGGGCGATCTACCGCCTTCTGACTCCAGATCTTTGTGACTTTCCGAGAACCAGTTAAAAATGTTTAGTTCTTGCGAAGCTTCTATTATGGATGACATCCTGTATTTTTTAAACACCGCACACAATTCAGACTGAGTATTGTACTATTACATGACACATTTGCCACGTCTATTGATTTATTGGCAAAACACTGAACGGAATTTTGTGGAAAGACCTCTGCTGCTTTATCAGTGAAGCTAAGATGTTCGTTAACTTACATTCTGTGGTGGCCAGCACGTTCAATTATAATTTCAGAAGAAATCGCATGCCGGATGTCTATTGCTAAACTGGAATACTCCAAGTGTTCGCATAGGTCTGTCTAGAGGCCCAGAAACGTGAGAATTTCATTATATTATTTTCTCTGGCACAGGCAAATATATAAAGTCTCCATAACGCAGATCAGGATGATGGACAGAGTCCAAATAATATTCTTCCAAGAACTTATGTAAACAACCACTGCCAAAGTACGGAACGATGTGCTATGACTATATTGGCAAGATGAGAACTATGCACTGCTTAAGAAGGACTTTGCATCATTGCGTTAACTATATTTCAAAGTAACAAGTGACAATATTAATACAATAACACTAAAAATATCATGTAGGTTTTTTAGTGTTAGGTCCGTGAATGGAATAAGTCTGACGAGAGGCTGAGTACTAGTTCTTTGCACCCAGCCTCTCAGTATCTGGACAGTTTTAAACACTAATATTATCTGTTGTTTAGTTAAAGGAATCAAGTTGCGAGTCACACTGAGAAAGTGGACGGATCGTGCGCGGCTTGCGAGCAGCGGATTTGCTACCAAATATTTTAAAACATCAAACTATGAAGAAAAAACCGAGAAAAATTATTTTCAAACCGTAAGGATGTCAACAAAAGCGTATGGAAGTTATCAGCTCTGTTTTTCATACAAGGTCAAAGTGACCCCTTACACTGCCATTGGAGGCACATTGTACCCATGTTCCCATGCTTATCCTCAGGGTTAGGTTGGGATGGTTAGTAAAATCCACAACCCTGCCGCTTTACCCTCGGGAAAGAGACACGTTCCCGATTGAACATGCGGTCATGTGGACCCCATGGCAGGTCCGGACAGGTGCGGGTATCTCCTCCACACCTGGTTTCGAAAACCGAAACTTCCAGCTCGTAACGATTTCCTACACCGACTACCTTGTCCCCTCCTACCTTTAGTTTTGTACACTTGTTAGAACTTGCCATTTCCTCTATTCGATATCTACAAATAATGTATTTTTTTACATCAGTTTCGTGCCTCACAACGACTGCAAACAAACCTTGTGGCATTATGCTGATTCCTAACCGATATGCTGATTCTCGATGCTTAGAATGTCCGTAATATATTGATGACCTAGGAAGTATCCAACCGATAGATAAACCACAGGATGCTTCAGATGCCAGTATACCATTTCAAAATTTGTTCTAGATGGCATAATCACCCAACTCAAGTATAGAATTTCTTTCAAATGATTGACAAGTATTCAACCGACTCCACTTTTGTGGAATCCCATTGTTCCCGACATTCTGCAATGGACGCCTGCTAAATCATTTCAAACCTTAGTACCATTTTAACGTTACTACTACTATGGCATGACAGCCCAATTTCGGAACCTAGCCTCCTTAATTTTCTTTCTCCAGAATTATAATATACATCGGTGTGGAAATGACGCTGTAATATGGTGTTGGGGAGGCAATCGACACGAGACTCCATCCTGTTACTGACGGCTGTACTAAGTATTTATTCGACTCTCCTCATTCTCCCTAGTCGATGCCTGTTTTAACATCTTCCAAAGATGCCACGATCACCCTCAAACAATTCTTATTTGCCATTTAGGACTATCTTGCTATTTTATTTGATGTTGCATGATGTCTGCAATTGAAATACCATTACTGAACAACCTCGGGAAAAATAAGTTAAGTACCTACATGTGTAGGTACCGCCTACTTTAAAATTAAATTTATCTGCAATTTGCCCATAAAGTTTATTTCCTAAGAGTCGGAGTAGATAACGACATTTTCCCCCGAACAGCCTGAAGCATTTTGTTTTGTAATGGAGAATGTAGCGTCTGAGTGAGGAACTAAATTATTGAAACGTTTACGAGGAAAACTGGTAAAGGTGCGCACATTATCACTGTTATATCTTTGCTCTTTCTGTCCGTCCGTCCCTCCTTTCGAAGGCCCGCTTTCAACTACTTGAGCACAAGCTAACAGTTTTACACATAATCTGATATTGGGGAGTTTTACTATAATTTGTCGCCGCATTGAAATTTTGACTCAAATGGAGAAAGTATAAGGAAATACTTTACAAGAGCGCGTGAAAGTTTTTCTACGCGTATCCATAGTGCATTTCATCTATGTTACTGAAAAACTTTTTAATAGAACTTGTAGCTTCTAATAAAGCACACATATTATGTGAAATGAACACCCACCACTTCTTACAGTTTTCGACATAACAGATAGAAGTAAACAAACGTCTTAAGAATGCTGCGCTATGAATAACTTTCGTACTTCCGAAATAGTATTCGATTCACAGGGTCAACTGCTAAAAATTATCACCCTAGAAGAACCTTACATTTTCCCACTCCGTCTACCAGGACAGATTTTAGCTGAGGTTTCTGGTGAAATATTTTATTTAAATATCTTTTAAATATTTGTAATTGTTTTGTTGTAAGTGAAATGTAATTATTTGTTTTGTCTTTCACTACTTTTGTAAGTCACCGGTCAGCTAGTTTTCCTTTCAAATTGGTGCGTGATTGAATTTAAGCACTAGGGAATTAAAAGTATTGTAATCTTCTTAGGTTGACTTTTCCCCACGATTTTGGCTTTCCACTTATCTTGGCGCCCTAATCGGCCGCCTTGTTCGGCTGCATGGATAGCCCGCCCCCCCCTATTAGCTAAACATTTAGGGTTACTGTGTGTCTTAACACTTTGAATGCGAAGATTTGAAATAATGTACTAACTTTAGGGAAGAACTTATAATGCCGTACATATTTTTTTTTTAAATGCTTACGTTAAATCTGTAGCTTGGGCAGTAGGTAGCCTAGGAGTTGTTACACAGTAGCGCATGTACTGTACCATTTCCGATAAACTTATATTCGTATGTATGATAGAGTATTACATTTACTCTAAACACATCAATATATCGGATGTAACGTCAGAGTTTCAAACCGTCCGAGTAACATTGCCGTATAAAGAAGTGTCTCAAACCGTATTCATTGGTACCGCTGTAAGCTTACTATACGTGTGATATAATTCCATAAAATATTCCACATGATTCTTTATAATAATTTTCCATCAAACAGAAATCTAAACATACATACATATGGCCGCCATGTTTTTTTTATATATCATCCTGCTCTCACTTTTCCATTACTTGCGCAATATCATTACCCACCTCACAACTTTGTAGCGTGTTCATCTTTGCTGTTCTTGTTGAGGTTAATTTCAGAATGGAGACACGCTTACATGACTATATAATAGTCGCAGTCTTGTTTTTACTTACGTAAAACGAAATGCAGGCGAGAAATGGAAGCGGTAACCATTACGAGAAGTCGTCTCTGAAATGTGGAAACTATTGTGACACAGCGGGTAACGTAAATTGATGACAGTTGGACACGATACCAATGATCGGCACGCTAATGTGTCTCCTTTGTTGCGGAAAACACAGCCATCAGGCCCGACATGCCAGCACGCTAAGAGGACAGAACTGTCGTGTGGGCTGCTTGCCCAACTTCCTTGATCAGATCGGAAAATAAATAGTTATTATTTGAGTCTGTATTGTGCCATTTGAAATTTAAGGTTCTAATATCACCCCTTTGTACCCTAATTCCTTCTTCTTCTTCTTCTTCTTCCTTTTCTATCGTCTCCTGCTTAGACTACTATTTTTCTTTGTCTCTTGGAACTAGGAGATTCCGAGACTTCACATCTACGCAATTTATCTGTTTGACTCAGTTCTGTACACAGTAATTGTCTTAGCAGTCTCATTTGTATGGCTAGGCATTTTTATTTTAAATTTGTGATTTTCGATTCACCTATAAATGCGCGGTTTACTCTTATTTTTTACGTTGTATTTAAGCACTTTTCAATAAATTTTATTATCATAATCCTGCTGTTTGTTAATGACTGTTTGAATTTATTTTCAGAGCGAACACAACTCTCAGAACTGTATGTATTCATTTGTCGTCTACTAAATTTTTAGGCCGTTTCTGCCATCATCAGGTAGATTTCACAATAACATACACGGAAGAGCACAGATGGAGTTATATTTCAACACATGCCTAAAAGAGGACCTTTTTAAGGCCCTTTTCTAGACATTTATACTAAATTTCAATGAAAGCATAAAACATTTTCGAAATAACTTCAGATGGGATGTAGTATTTTCCATATCTGTACCTTGTTATCGGAACAAATCTGAAAACGCAGTGAGAAATATTTTCAGAGCTTGTTATGAGTTAGAGAATTCCCACGCTTTGGCATTATTGGACTAAATCAGAGACGGTGTTGTAGGGGGGGAGGTCACTTACGCAAAGTGCCACGAAGCCTGAGCTTGTTTACCTAGTGGTCTTCTTGGTGGAAGTTCAGAGTCACAGCTGAATACTTTGCAACCGGTTGCTTAAATCGTTCTGTACCTGCTTGTTATTATCACCATCGTCATCATCATTCTCTCAGTCATTAGACTATGTGACCTCTTAGGCTACTCCTTCCTGCCATCACTTGAGTAGTCTTTCTACGCCTTTCTTGCCTTTTATGCGTTCACCTTCTTTCCATCTTCTTACACGCTATTTCCAATTAACTCGGCAATTCTGTACGAATCGTAGGATTCACAGCATGTTGGTGTAGCTGGTGCCGAGCGTGACTCTACTGAATAGGGAGTAACGCTCGGGCGGTCGGAACCAGATGATGTTGCAATATTCAGCCACCGGATCGGTATTTCCCCTCCAGCTAAATTTACGTACACGTGTGTTGCCATGCCTTGTTTTTGCGAGGCTCGGCAATACACGTGTACGTAAATTCGACTGGACCAAGGACGCCCAGGTGCAACTTGACCCCACGTTTACTTTAAATCTTATGACCGACACATGGCGTTTTGAAACTTGAATTGTACAATACACTCCTAGGCTCGCGTTTCGCATTACTGGCTCGTTAAAATTAATAGATTCTGTTGTCGCTAATTAATTCCTTTTTTTTCAATTAATTCAATGTTTAACAGACTCTCTTCGCTCCATTTCTCCCCAGAAATCGAGGTTTGATTCCGGAGAGGACCAAGAGATTTCCTCTAAAACATCCCAAGTGGTTCTGTGGTCCAGCCAGCCTCATGTTCAGTGTGCTTTAGTTTACACGTCCCTTTGCTACGCGTTCTATAAAAAGGCGATTACAAAGCATCGCAGTATCTTATTTGGCAATTATTTAATGTCAACGTACTATAAGTTTCTGCTTTACAAGGCCATCATCGGATACTTAAAAATACTGAGAAAATTATGACTAACACCACAAACCCCAATGGGTGAGATTTATGTTGTTCATCCCATGCATTATCGATAATTGATTCACGACTCTAAGCCAAATAAACGCACAAATTTGTTCAGTAGATATTTATATTACAGCATCACACCTTACAGGCCTGGAGTGGCCCAGAGGGTTCCAGGAAGTTGGCGGTTCTCAGATTACATGACAACGGCACAGGAGGGTGGTAAGGTTGTCAGCTTTACGCACCGGCCGCCTTTACCCCCAGGAAATGCTCCTGGTACTCATTTCTGTTAGAGGCTGAGTCGACCCCATGGCCATAGTGCGATCGGAAGGATTATGTCAATGAAAAATTCCAATGACATCATCTAGAATCGAGCCAGCGACCTTCCGATTTGTAACACAGCACCTTAACCACTGTGCCACCGCGGTCCCCATATCACACGGAATATGCCTACATGTTTCGGTCCACTTGGGGCCGTCATAAGATAATCCGACCAAATCCATGCAGCATGAAACTAAATTAGCCATTTTTGTGCACAGCTGACGTGACGTAAAAGAGTCCGATGGTTAAAATGTAGACATTTCTTTGTATAGTTGTAGTGTAAATGTGGTAGATCTTGATATACTGGAAATTAATGTCAAAAACCTTTATATAATTAAAATACAGACATGAACGAACATTTAAAATACAAGTATAATGCAAACTGTATTGGTTATTGCAAGTGCCGTTCTACCTTTCAGTTTCATGTACGTTTGTACATTTATGTATTTTAAACGTTTCTTAATGCTAAGTGAGTGAGAATCTCTTCCGTAAAAGGTAGCATGAGAGAAGTTCGACCAATAACGCAAGAAAAATATTACGTTCCGGACATGAATGTTGCTTTAAGTTAAGATATTTCTGTAATGCTTATGGACCAGGTAAAGAAGACAGCCAAATGCTTCTAGTCTTTAGTTTTGGTGTTGATTCTAAGCTCATTCTTATTGTACGCACCTGTTTGTACGACGAAAAATAAAACCAGTTACAGCAGCGTTTGATGGTTTCATGTTCTTCAGGCTAGCAGATCGTAACCACGTGGGCTGATCACTCTCCCGCCCAACCAACCCGTTCAAAATTAAAATAGCTGTTTTAAATAAGAATGAAACCCTCGGGCGTGAACAGAACCGCCCTGCACTGTGCATCACTCCAGTCCATGGTAACCAAATTTGGCCGCGCAATCTTTCCTTTGGACTCACTCGGTTACAGCAAGTCCCTTCCCTGCCACTATGCCACCCATGTCCGCTGCGCAAACGATTTGGCTCCAATGGAAGGCATTTCAATCAAATGGGGTTTATGTCTCTTTATTTCATTCCACTTAATATCCCAATTTGTTAGTTAACCGAAGAGCTAATTGTAACAATAAAGGGTTATCCGAAGTGTCTAAGTAGCTGTCTTGCAAAATAACTAAATGACAAATTGACTAGTAATTCATAATGAAACAGAGCTCTTAGGTAACTTACGTCCTTACTAGTTAAAAAAAAGTACTAGCTAGCTGACTAATAATCTAACAGACTAGTTAAGTATTTAACGATGGCAGTAACTCCCTAGCCAAAACACGAATTAATAAGTTATAAGTTTCTTAAATGACTATATTAACTAAGTTTATTATCTCATTACCTAGCCAAGAAATTAACTATCGAAACGGATAATTAATTGTTAAAATTAATGTTCTCCTTGTACGCACCGTGCAGGCTTATGGGGGAGGGAAATTTTAACTGTTCTCATTAATCGACAATAATCAAGCAACAAAATGTACACAGTTTGTCTTTTACACATTCATAATTGTACTAAAACAATGGAACTCCTACATATTTCGAATATTATAGGTTCACAATCAGGGAGTGCATCCAATAGTTTCGTATAAAACACATCTTCCCCTCCCCCGCCCCTCATGGCACAAGAGCCTCTAGTGGGCCAGGTCCTTCTCACTGTTGAGGCTTCACGATCACATTCCTCACACCACACTTGTTAGAACTCTTTTGAACGAGTGATCAGCCCGATGCTGAGACCTCTACCTAACAAAGCACAACAGTCGCAACAGACAGACTTTTTTGCCCCCTTCTGGGATTCGAACCCGCAATCCCAGCAAGCGACAGGGCCCAAACCCAGCCTTAGACTGCATGGCCACTGGAATCGGCTCTAATCATTTTTTAGGTGTTTGGAACTTGATCTTTTGCGTAACGTGTAGAAGAACCTGTAGTATATAGAAGTATTCCGTGTAGAAAAGTTACGCATGCAAAGCAGAAAGGAAGGCTCTTACACAGTGTATAGAAGGCAGCGACTGCACTCGTATGTGATGGAGGTTGATGAACCTCTAAGTTTCGAAATATGTAGGAATTTAATTGTTTTAATAAAATTTTGAATGTGTCAATGACAAATTGTGTACATTTTTTGGTTGATTGTTGTAGATTATTGATTGTAATGTACGGAATGAATAAGATAAGCCATTCTCATTCCTAACCTAGGCGCTAGATGTAGATGAGTTGTCAGCTTTGCGCCCCACTCTTTTTACTTTCGGGGAAGGAGCTCCGGTACCCTTTGAACAGGAAGCTAGGCGGGCCTCAGGGTTGGGCTGGACCCTTCGGAGAACGGACGAATATTCTGGTCCTTCGACATGTCGTTGGCTATTTAGCACTCGACACCGCTGCACATTCTAAAGACCTGGACTGACGTCACATCCTATGATATAGCTACTTCAACAAGACTAAGTAACTTGCACTATTTTCACACTTTTCCGTGGTAACGTCTCCGACCAGAATTTTAGAAATTTCGATGTTGAAGCAACCGAATTTCCACCACGCCTAAAGGACGGAAGACATTTTTTTTCTTAAAAAATCTTACGTTCTTAATGCATGAAAGAGTGGATGTAGAGCGCTTCAGACAACAATTATCCTGGCAGCTAGATGGAAGGCATTTGTCGGTTTCAAGTCCCAGCCCAGGTGGAAGAGCGCGTGATTCCCATTCCGCGTACAGTTGCGTTTAACGTAAATTTCCAACACCCCTACCGAGATTCGAATTCCGGATGTTAATGTGCGAACATCTACTGAGCCGTTATGTCCCACCAACGCCTCGCCTAACGTTCTTTTGCGTTCTTTACGACATTTCTAATTTCTTTGGTTTCTTATTCTTCCTCCCTGCTTTATTACTGATGTTTATTTCTTCCTTCTGTCTTCTCAGGTAAGAAATTATCAAGCAGTGAAAAGGAACTGCCATTACAAAGGACTTAATTATAGCAACACTGCATGTCTGTTTTGAAATATATTTCAGTCCTTTGCTGGTTTTGCCTAGTTACTAAGTGGCTGATATTCATCGCGGCTGTCATGACGTCATTCGCGGTCGATTAACAGACTCGGTGTCAGGCGAACGCAGACATTGGCACGGCAGAACGTACATAAACACTCGGTTACGGTGGCTAATGCCTGGTTCCTTAATGGCCGTGGCATTCCACTTTCCCTGAAAAGCTCAGCGACCATCACGGAACTCACAGACACTGCCACTTCTATCTTTATGTTGCTTTGTTTGTCATGCTACGGAGACGGCCTCTCAGAAATATTTAATGTTTTGTATCACCGTCTGCCTTTGGAAGTTGCTATGAGTCGTGCTTAAAGCATATTATAGTCATTCAATTTATCCTACAAAATTTACCGTCAGTCAGTTAGTTGATACATCTCTTACTGCAAGAAATTCTCGGGCAAAATTCAATGAAATTATTCATGCGAGGAACGCATGAATATAAGGAGCTCTCACAACACCTCAGTTCATTAGGCAGAGGATCCACTGAACGAAGAAGTGTGTTGCTGTTTAAATACAACCATTTTTAAAAAGCCTTCTTTTTCATTACACGTGGACCGTGTATCATCATTTCTGACACTCGTTCGTTGCTGATGATAATAGAGTACCGAAAAAATTTCTATTAGTTTCTTCTTCGAGTTATTAAAACTGCCATCTCACTGTTATCACTTCCTACACCACGAAGTTTATTAAAATATGTTTTTTTTCCGGAAGGACGGCGGAAAACCACGAAAACAATAATAAGTGATGGCCGATCCACGTGTAGGAAAGATCTCTAGTTTAGGAGGTTGGAAGAAAGAAGAATAAGAATTACAGTTGATATAATACAGGCATTGGCAAAAATAGTAACTTTTTCCCCAGAAGATAGAAATTCATACATACATACATTCGTTCAATGCAATATTCCGCTACTGACCAGGAAAATTTTCTAGTTGTACTGGGTTTGGAAGACTAACAGTAATATTGCCTTCTGTACTTGACATTGTCCACTTTCTTGGGGGTTTTTCTTACCACACCTGTTCTAAAACTGGGTCTGTTCTCGCCTTCAAGTGGACAAGAGAAGAATGCCGCGATGAATATCGACCACTTAGTAACTAGGCAAAATGCACAAAGGACTGAAATGTATTAGATATTGTAGCTACGGTCACCCCGTAACATGCCGAAGTAAGCACAAAAGGGAGGCAGTGGAATAATTCTACCCAAGCTTAACTTCGTTGCTAGAAGAGGAGGGGTGGTCAACGCCACACCGCACCCTATTTACCCACAGGAAGAAGAGCGTGTGCCCATTTCATGGCAGGGTGTTTGGACGTCGGAGCCGGCCTGGAAAAATGTGGAACCCTCGCTCCCAACCGGTTTCGAGCCCCGCACCTTCCAGTCCGTAGCGAATCGCTATGTCGAACACGGTAAGCGGCCGAGATTACGTAGCATCAGGTTAAATGTGAAGATTATCATGAAGGGTGAGTGCCAGTAGAGAATATTTGGAAAAATTTGGTCGTAAGCTGTTTAAAATTTATTTTCCCATCATTCTCCAGAGAAACTAAGGGAAGAGAATTTCTTTATTTTTGGCTCATTTATCGACGCTTTGAATTGACCATATATATTTTTCTTATCTATAATATCCGTATATAAATAAATAAATAAATAAATACACACACACACAGACACATTGAACTTCAGCTTATATAATGCCCTCGGTGTGAAAGAGTAATTGAGTCGCACCTAAGTTTCATGGTTAAAGAAGTTCCCTGGCTGTGATTTGTGTCTGAGTGGCTTAGTCACACTTCGTTGCTGTGACTGCTGGATTATGGGGCTTATCGCTTGAATATTTTGACGCCCCGTTTTATGCACTACACACAAACACACACACACACACACACATTGTCTGTATGTTGATAAGTGAATAACAATTTGGGAAAAACGTGTAAATCAGCGGTCGAGGCGTAGTTCACAGTATTGTCCTGCGACTTGCTTCGAGAAACTGAGGCAAATCCCGGAACATCCTAAGCACAGCCAATATTCGGGCAAAGATTTGAATCGGGGATTACCCGAATACGAAACAAGAATTATAATAGCTCGACCATGACATTCGGTGTGGCAACTACAAGAAACGTCTCGGCTTGTTATTAAGCTCACTGCAGCCAGTATTCGCAATGAATACATTGAAAGTGTCAGTTTAGAGATCTACAGCCTGCTGTGTCTCTCAGCGAACAGCAATGAGACATACAGAGTGAAGATGAAGTATCTTGACACTCGATGTTTTTAGCATGTGGCCACAGTGTAAATTGACTTCTGCTCCCTTCCGTGTTTCAGTATTAATAAATTATTTTAAAGTAGATGAGAGCAAAATTAATGATTGAACTTTCTAACCGCAGAGACCTCTTGTTCTACAGACTCTGTATTGTTAATGTACTGAAAATTTTACATACTGCGAGTTTAAAATCCCAACAGTGACACTTTCTGTCTCAAGGGTGAAGGTGCCGAATCTGTGCAAAATCGAATACAAGTCAGGTCGGAAGTTTCCTTCCTATATATTGCGATCGGCCTAATCACGCTCATGCTCACGTGTCAGCAAGGTGCCAAGGCAAACATGCAAGTAGCCTGTGTCTCGACCTGATATGTGAGGTACAGTTCTGCCTGGATGAACTAATGAAACACGCAGCAACAAGGCTGGACGGTGTGGACCTTGCACACGACTACTCTGCTTCCAGTCCTGATTGTATTGACGCCCTCGGTGTATTCCGGCAGATTTGCAGCTGACGCTCATTCACTCCGCACACAAGGCAGCTCAGGATCATGAGTTTCTCTCTCTCTCTCTCTGCCTCTCTCTTTCAGAGATTATTTAGGGGAGAAGGAAGTTAGGAACACTAGGACGTGTTCGGGCCAAAAAGACAAATCGCTGACGAAGCGGAAGTCAAATTTATTAATCGGTTTGGTGATAATCCGGCATGCGGTATCCCGCAAATGCAGTCGCTCGAGTTAACACTTAAATAGCATGTGTTATGAGAGTCCAGATAATTCCACGTGCATGCAGCGCAAAGAGCAAGCGCACAGGGTCTCTTTGCAACCCAGAACAGGCATCACTGAAACATCTGCCCACAATCACACACTGCTGAATCGCAGATAACGAACACGTCTTTTAAAAACGAAGAAATGGGATGTCACTGCGGGCACTGGCGAAAAACAGAACGCACATCCATAACAGGCCACTCTTGGCAACACAACACAACACTGCATGCTGCCACAAAACCAAATGGAATAGTGAAATTAATATGACTTTTAATAGTGTAACTTTAGCAAGGACGATATAGCTCCCTGATGATGGTCCTAGGACCGAAACATGTCGGAGCGTTTTT
>Ga0123353_10004390_pt1 | contig 18146 bp, 17 predicted proteins | sample TergutLab28metaG_3_FD_92763 | JGI IMG/M metagenome (GOLD analysis project Ga0123353, IMG submission 92763) | Labiotermes labralis P3 segment gut microbial communities from Petit-Saut dam, French Guiana - Lab288 P3 | ecosystem: Host-associated > Arthropoda: Insects > Digestive system > Gut ... | reverse complement strand
TAAAGGTGACAAAGTCCTTGTTTTCAAAAAGAAAAAAAGAAAGAGTTATCAAAAAATGAATGGACATCGTCAATATTTGACCTCCATTAAAATTGATGACATTATTATTTAACTAGATTATTAACGATTAAAAATAAAAATGTATGGCACATAAGAAAGGTGTGGGTAGTTCGCAGAACGGTCGTGAATCCCACAGTAAGAGATTAGGCGTTAAAATTTATGGCGGACAAGCTGCAAAAGCCGGTAACATCATCATTCGCCAACGCGGAACCGTGCACAATCCGGGCATTAATGTAGGTATGGGAAAAGACCACACATTATTTGCATTAGTGGACGGCACGGTAACATTTAAAAAGAAAGTCGGCGGAAAATCTTACGTTTCCGTGGCGGCAACCGAATAAATGATGCTCGAATAACAGAAAAAAGCGACTTGTGAAAGTCGCTTTTTTTATTACTTTTGCCACTCAAACCACTCACGCTTATTTTATACTAAGCGTGATTAATAAACCTCATTTTATGAACATTCACAATAAATATGTATCCCTCGTTTTACGTATTCTCGTTGGATTGGTTTTTCTATCATCTGCAATATTAAAATATATTTCCATTGATATATTTGACTTATATGTTTTTGAGCATAACCTGTTTTCCATTTCCGTAACCGAAACATTAACCCGTCTATTGATTACGGCAGAATTTATGCTGGGCATTATGCTCATTTTTAACATTTATGCACGGTTAACTTATTATGTCGCTTTGGCGTTTCTTGCAGGATTTACCTTGTATTTATTCTTGTTGCCTTATTTCTTTGATGTTGATATTACGCACTGCCATTGTTTTGGAGATGCCATCGTGCTGAATCGTACAGAATCTCTCATTAAAAATATTGCCTTATTGGGTTGTTTAGCCTTTGTTTCTCCCAAATTTGCCACGCGCAGAAAATGGGAGACATGGGTTTTCATAATTTTAAGTATCATAACATTCACTGTTTTTATGGTCATCAGCGCACCCAACTATCTATATACAATTGTGCATAAAGATAAAGTGCAAATAGATATTCCTCTGTATGAATCCGCCTTGTTACATAGCGGAAAGGAAACAGAATTTAACGATGGGAAACAGATTATCTGCATGTACACTACAGGCTGCAGGTTTTGCAAGCGAGCAGCTCTAAAGTTACATTTGATATTGAAAAACAACCAATTACCGGAAAACAACGTGAAAGCCATATTTTGGTCAGGAACTCCGGACAGCCTTATACACAACTTCTTTTCCGAGCAAAAAGTGCCGCTGCCTGAATACACCACATTTCGCGTGGATACATTCCTGAATATCACAGGAGGCCGTATGCCTGTTTTGCTATTTTCCGATCATGGAAGCATTGTGCGAAAAGCAAACTTTATTACTTTGAATGAGAAGATGGTGGCGGGGTTTTTTGAGGGTACTAAGTAAGAGAAAGATAATTTCCACAATTGTTTATTAGAAATATTTAAAAAACAATATCTTTGCCCCGCAAATTAGGAGATGCCGAAAATCCTATAAAGAGTAGGTACAATAATTAAATTTTTAAGACATTATGAAAAAAATATTTGTAGTATTAATCATTATAACATTCGCTTTCGGCGCTATATCATGCAGCAAAACTTGTATATGTAAGGGTACCGAAACAAGAGAAATAGCAGGCAGCGTAAATCCTCCTGAAAAAAGAAATGTCAATATGGATGTAGGAAAAAAGAGTAAGTCTGAATGCGAAGCTTTCATATATGAGCCTACTGAAAAAGAATCCATCATTACTGTAACTCATGATGTTGTATGCAGACCTGAGGAATAAGCACTATTTCATTCGTGCAGCCGTACTTTCACCCTTTTCCGTTGTTTTCGGAATAGCTGCGGCACTCCGAAGAAAAATATTTCAAAAGAAACGGCTTTATTCGGAAACTTTTACGATTCCTACTGTTTGTGTTGGAAATCTACGCATAGGAGGTACCGGAAAAACGCCACTCGTAGAATATATTACAGCCTTTCTGTCTCAAAATCATGAAGTTGCAATTTTAAGTCGGGGCTATGGTAGAAAAACCAAAGGCTACATAAATGCTAAAGAAATCCAAAACCTCAGTAGTGAACTCATTGGCGATGAGCCTATGCAATATGCTGCCAAATTTCCAGACGTAGAGGTCGCCGTGTGCGAAAAAAGGAAAACCGGCGTCGAAAATTTGCTGAAAAAAGCCCCAAATTTAGCCATGATCATTTTAGACGATGCCTATCAACATCTTGCGGTAAATTATGCTTTTAGAATCCTTTTAACCGAATATCATCGTCCCTATTTTGAAGACTTTCCGTTACCTTCCGGAAACTTAAGAGAGTGTAGAGCTGCTGCAAAGTATGCGGATGTTATTGTGGTTACAAAATGTCCTGAGAGCTTAACGAGTGAAGAGAAAACGGATTTTTTACAAAAATTAAAACCTCTACCGCATCAGGAAGTGTTTTTTACGAAAATTGAATATGCGGTAGGTGGTACTACCACACACCGCACACCGCACACCGCTCACCGCACACCGCTCACCGTCCACCGCACACCGCTCACCGCTCACCGCACACCGCACACCGCTCACCGCACACCGCACACCGCCTACCTCTTAATCACCGGCATTGCTAACCCCGTGCCCTTAGTACGCCATTTAGAAACACAATACGATAAAATACACAAATTACATTTTCCCGACCACCACGCGTTTACAAATAAGGATATTGAAAAAATTATTCGCTTAAAAGAAAAACTGGGTGGGAAAAGTTGCACCATAATTACTACTGAAAAAGATGCCATGCGATTACAGGCATTTAAAAACATGCCTGAGTATCAAATTGTTACTATAAAATTTGTTTTTTTAGAAAATGAGGCTGTTTTTAAAGAAAAACTGCTTTCTTTGCTCAAATAATGACCATGCGTAAACTTGTACTGCTTTTCGGATTTGTTTTGTTATGGAATGCGGGATTTTCCACACACCAACGTGCCGGTGAAATCACATATAGACATGTTGGCGGATTTACTTACGAGTTCACAATTGTTACTTATACTTACACCCCAAGCACAGCAGACAGACCCGAAATTGAAATATTTTGGGGCGATAATTCAAGTAGTGTGGTTACACGTCAATCGAAAATCCCTATAGGTCCCGATATTTCAGAGAATAAATATGTTGTTTTGAAGACTTATTCTTCGGCAGGAATTTACTCCGTTACGTTTGAGGACCCGAACCGAAACGCCGGCATAATAAATATTCCCAATTCGGTAAATATTCCATTTTTTATTGAGACGATAATTGTGATTAGTCCATTTTTGGGACCCAACAGCTCTCCACTCTTGTTAACCCCGCCCTTAGATAATGGCTGTGTGGGTGTCACTTATTTTCATAATATAGGCGCTTATGATCCTGATGGTGACTCTTTATCGTATAAGTTGATTAATTGCCGTGGCTTGGATGGTCTTCCTATTCCGGGATATGTGCTACCACAAGCTTCTGAATTCATTACAATTGATGCAGTTACAGGAAATTTGACATGGGAAACGCCTATCACACAAGGAGAGTACAATATTGCGATTTTAATTTCCGAATACCGAAGAGGGATATTCATAGGAAGTGTGGTGCGTGATATGCAGATTACTATCGCGGCTTGCAACAACAAGCCTCCTCAAATTTTCTGTAGAGACACATGTGTAATTGCCGGAAGTTTGCTCTTGTTAAATATTTTGGTAACTGATGAAACCTCTACACAGGTAACACTGACGGCAACAGGATCGCCTTTTTTGGTGCCAACTTCTCCGGCAGATACTGTTAATGTGTCGGGAGAACCTCCGTTACATACCTGGTTTGTTTGGCAAACCACTTGTGCACATGTTAAAAAGACTCCTCATCAGATGCTGTTAAGGGCTACGGATAATGGTCCGCAAGTGAACTTAACCTCTTTTAAAACAGTTAATATTAAAGTGATTGCTCCGGCGCCGCAAAATTTAACCTCATTTTCTTTAAGAAATTCAATTATTTTAAGATGGGATAGTTATACTTGCGCGAATGCCAAAGAGATGCATGTTTATAGGAAAACAGGGTTCTCTGACTTTGAACCCGAATTTTGTGAAACAGGAATACCCTCTGGTCTGGGATTTCAATTAATTGCAAAAATAGACGCTGCAGCTACTCTTTATTTAGACGATAATGTACTACACGGACGGGAATATTGCTATCGCATTGTTGCCTTTTTTAACGACGGCGCAGAAAGTATTGTCTCAAACGAAACGTGTGATGCTATTGCAAATGACGCTCCTCTTATTACGCATGTAGACATTGAACAAACATCTGAAAATGAGGGAATCATATTTATTTCATGGCTTGCCCCTCCCGAAATAGATACTGTTAATTTTCCGGGACCAAGATACCAATATCGAATTTTTAGCTCGCCCCAAAATAAAAATAATTTTAGCCACATAGCAACAACATATTCATTACAAGATACTTCATTTATAGATAGAGAGCTAAATACCGAAAAAACCCAATATTATTATAAAGTTGAATTTTGGGGAGAAAACAAGTTGGGAGAGATGGTACATATTGAAACTTCCGATCCGGCTTCTTCTATCTTTTTGACAATTTATGAAACGGACAAATGTATAGAACTCAAATGGAACGAGCATGTCCCCTGGCTAAACAATGCTTATATCATCTATCGTCGCTTGAGTGAAGACCCTCAAATATTTGATTCTATTGCTACTACAAGTTATAATCATTATAAAGACCAGGGTTTAATCAATGGAAATCTCTACTGTTATTTTGTAAAATCTGTTGGATACTACACCCATCCGGATACTATTGCGCCGCTCTATAACCACTCGCAGGTAGTATGCGGTGTGCCTGTTGACAACATTCCTCCCGATACGCCGGTTACAACAATTTCAACCGATTGTGAAAAGGTTACTTTTTCATGGACTTTCCCATATCCTGATTCTTATTTAGATGCGTATCAATATTATATCTATTATCAGCCTAATTATCAAACGCCATTATTTTGCGTTGATTCTTTTTCATATAATGCTCCCTGCTATCCTTCACCTTGCGCTCATATTGTTCAAAATATCTCTTTCATTACAGGCTGTTATGCCATGCTCATTAAAGATGAGGCAGGCAATTACTCGGAAATGACCCCAAAGCTCTGCTTTAATGCAGATCAATGCGATTTTTACTCATTACCCAATGTATTTACACCAGACGGAGACGGCATTAATGATACGTGGTTGCCATTCCCTTATAAAAATGTGCAAAAAATTGATTTAACGGTTAACGACCGATGGGGAAGGCGTGTTTTCAAAACCGAAGACCCGGATATTAAGTGGGATGGTACAGACATGCACACGGGGCGTTCACTCCCCGAAGGCGTTTACTATTACGGTTGCGATGTCTATTTATACACCTTGGAGGGCATAGGTAAAATTTTTCTTAGCGGTACCGTAACGATTTTGAGAGGCAATGCAAAAAACTATTAATCTGGGTTGGTAATTGAAATGTTTTTTATAAAATTTCATTCAAACTTTGCCCATTATTAGGATTTACTTTTTCTCGTGTGTACATGCCTCTTTGGCTTCTTTTTTTATATCGGCTCTAAAACGCCCCTCAATTTGATAAAATTGGTATAATGATTGGGCAGAAAGAATCTTTTTTAGTTGTTCATGAAGTTTCCTCTCCAACTGAATGAGTTTTTCTTTCGTATGAATTCTATCTTCCATTAATACATACAGCTGCCTGTCTGTTAGCTTTGTATAATCAATTCGCCCTTTGCGGCGTTCAATATTATTCTTTTGCAACAAAGCCCGACTTGCTTCAAAAATTTCCGCTTCTTCTTTTAAATAAGGATTATAATAATCCCAAAACGCCTGATGTTCACCATCAATTAAAACCAAATTGCGTTCAATAAAGTTCTTCTTAATCGCTATAATAGATTGACAATCTTCTTGTTCTTGCGCAAACAAAAAAAAGGAGAAAGGAGAAAGGAGAAAGGAGAAAAAGTAAGCGGTAAATATAAAATGTAATGATTTCATTGGTTTATTGGTTTATAAGTTAAAGAATTTCGTAATTCGTAATTTTTGATTATTTAATAATCATAATCAAACTCCAAATCATACATCACTTCATAAAAATTATCTGTTTCATAGTCATCCACATAAAAATCTACAACACGATATACGATGGTTTCTACTAAGGGGGCTTTTAAAAATAAGGTTTCGGGCTGTACTTCAAGGAATTCATTTACCACAATCTCTGTAGCTTCTGCTAAGTGATTTGAGTCTAAGGTTTGAGTGAGGTCTTTAGATGGTGCAATTTCTTCAAACACATAAAAATGCTCATTTGGATTTCTATTCACAATCAAATAAATTGAAAACATGACAATAAGGGCAAATGAAGCCGCCACAGAAGCGACGGAAACCCATTTTTTAATTGCTGTTTTTCGTTTGCATTCTTTTGCAATAGACCGCATCACATTACGTTGCATATTTTCAAAGTAATGATCCGGAACTTCAAATAAAGGTATGTCTTTATATTTTTGAAATGTATTCATGGAAAAATGATGGTCAATAAAACTTTTTTTAGACATGTTCCATATATTTAGGTTTAATGTTTTAACAAAAAATCTTCTACTTTTTTTACTGCGAAGTGATAAGAGGCTTTCAGTGCGCCTTCTGAGGTGTCTAACAGTTTCGACATCTCTTCGTACGGCATTTCTTCATAATAGCGTAATGAAAAAACAACACGTTGTTTTTCAGGCAGGTGCAGTATGGCTTGTTGTATTAACTGCACAATTTTATCGGAGGAAAGATATTTATCATCGGGAATAGTTTGCAGCATCCATTCCGTATAGGAATCGTCGTACAGATTAAGTAGTTTTTTCTTTTTTTCGATAAATGTTAACGATTCATTGGTGCAAATTTTTAAAATCCATGTTTTTAAACTTGACTCGCCGCGAAAGTTTTCCAAATATCTCCAAATTTTGATGAATACATTTTGTGATACATCATTGGCATCATCATGCAACCCAACCATTCGCCGTACATTCTGATATACTTCTCTCTGGTACTTTTTGACGAGCATTTCAAAAGCGCGGTTGCGTGAATTTTCATCAGAAAACAACTGAAGAATCAACTCGTCGGTGGGCATATAAATGATTAGTGATTAGTTATTAGTGATTGTTTTAACGCTCTTCTTTCACTCTTTCAATGTACATTCGTAGTGAATGGATGCCGAAATTATCGGCTTTATTAGAAAATTGATTTACTTCAAATTTATATTCGCCTGTTTCTGAAAAATATCTTTTTGGGTAAACTATTAGTCTATAAATCTTTTCATTTTCAGAAGCACCTTGTATAAAAGGCACTTGTGGGTTCTTAAAATTGAATAGGATTGACTTAACCGTTCTTCCTCCACTTGGAGAAAAAATACAGAATGTGGCATAAAACATATCTACATTTGGCATACCCACAAGGTCAAGTTCAAGAATAATTGAATAGGGTTTTTCTGTGCCCGAAAAATGTTTGCTAAAAGTAATCGCTTTGTTTTCAAACGCCCAATTGGCATTCTGGAATTGCACTTTTTCATCGAAAACAACTTTATTATTACAACTAAGAAATAGGGAAACGATAAAAATCTGAATTAAAAAAGGAGTGATTTTTTTCATGTGTTTTTTGTTTGCAAAATAACACAAATTTTCGTTTTTTTGCAGTTGCAAAATGAGTTAATCACTGAGAGCATGAAGAAAGTGCAAAGAACATTAAATAAATGATAATGTACCCCAAAATTAAGAATCATTCCAAAATCCTTGTTGCCGGTCCGTGTGCTGCAGAATCGAGGGAACAGCTTTTAGCTACGGCACAAGGGATTTTTGATATTCCTGTAGAGACGTGGCGCGCCACGTCTCTACCTGCCCCAATATCGCCGATTTTTGATTTCCAATTTTTTAGAGTAGGCGTTTGGAAGCCCCGAACAAATCCTAATGATTTTCAGGGCGTTGGAAGTGCTGCGTTTGCTTGGTTGCGAGAAATAAAAGAACAATTCGGTTTTAAAATTTGCGTGGAAGTTGCCTCCGCCGAACATGCACGTCTTTGCTTAGAAAATAATATGGATGCAGTTTGGATTGGTGCAAGAAGCACGGTAAACCCGTTTTTAGTGCAAGAAATTTCAGGTGCAGTGCAATATTCATCGCTCACCGTTCTCGTAAAAAATCCGGTAAATCCTGATCTTGATTTGTGGATGGGTGCTATAAAACGTTTTCAAAATGACGGCATAAAAAATATTATAGCAGTACATCGCGGATTTTCAGTAGAAAACGAAAATGTATATCGTAATGCACCTTGCTGGGAAATTCCTATAGCATTGAAGATAAAGCTCCCCGACATTCCCATTTTGTGCGATATTTCTCATATTGCAGGAAATGTTCCTTTGCAACAAATGCTTGCGCAAACCGCCATGAATTATGACTTTTCAGGATTAATGGTGGAAGTGCATCACGATCCTAAGCAAGCACTGTCTGACAAAAATCAACAACTCTGCCCTGCTCAATTGGCTCATTTATTGGAAAAAATAACGGTTTCTTCTTCTGATAATATGGCTGATGATGCCTTGTTCATTCAAAGAAATTTAATTAAAAACATCGATATTCAGCTAAGTAATCTATTGAGCAAGCGCATGGAGGTGGTAGATGAAATTGCCGCCATTAAAGCCAAGCATGCGCTTCCTTTATTGCAACCGTACCAATGGGAAAAAGTTGTGGAGACTTACAAAGCGCATGCGTTAAAAGATGAAAATTATCAGCAATTTTTGGAGGAGTTTTTGTTGTTGTTACATAGAAGTTCGTTGAAACGACAAGCATAATTTTTTTCCTGACTTCGACTACTTTATGCCATAGAGGATGATATTTAAAAACATTTTATTGCAGCCTTTATGTCAACCTTCTATAAAGCTGGCACAGCTATTATTGGAAGTCGTATTACGAACTTATAAAGCTCTAATTCGCTCCTCCGTTTTCAAAATTTTATTTCGAATTTCTGTCGCTTCCAGAAAATCTAAATTTTTTACGGCTACATCTAATTGTTTGCGCAAATTTTTTAGGTTTTCCTGCAACTGATCTTTGTTTAACATTTGAAACGGCTTCTCCTCGGCAGCTTTGGTTTCAATGATATCGCTAAAACGATATAAAACATTCTTGTTGGGTTGCATCTCTTCGTTTTTGCGTACGGTTTGCGGAGTAATGTTGTGTTCAAGGTTATAGGTCATTTGCTTGCTTCTTCTTCTGTTGGTTTCATCTATGGTAGCCTGCATCGATTTCGTAACTTTATTGGCGTAAAAAAGTACACGACCGTTTATGTGGCGCGCTGCTCTGCCGGCAGTTTGTGTTAATGAGCGTTCGTTGCGCAAAAAACCCTCTTTGTCGGCATCCATAATCGCTACCAACGAAACTTCCGGTAAATCCAAGCCTTCGCGAAGCAAGTTAACGCCCACCAATACATCAATGGAGCCGGAGCGCAAATCTTTGAGAATCTCTATACGCTCTAATGTATCTACCTCAGAATGTATGTATTGTGTTCTTATTCCGATACGAATTAAATAGCCGCTTAGCTCTTCTGCCATTTTTTTGGTTAAAGTTGTAACCAGCACGCGCTCACCACGTCCTACCGTTTTATCAATTTCATCTAACAAATCATCTACTTGATTGTCAGCGGGGCGCACCTCAATAGGCGGATCTAACAAGCCGGTGGGGCGCACCACTTGCTCTACTACAACGCCGTTCGATTTCTCCAATTCGTAATTTGCCGGCGTAGCACTTACATAAATGGTTTGTCCTATTAATTGCTCAAACTCATGAAATTTTAAGGGGCGGTTATCCATCGCTGCAGGCAATCGGAAACCATATTCTACCAAGTTCATTTTTCGGGAGCGGTCGCCGCCGTACATCGCTCCGATTTGAGGCACTGTTACATGGCTTTCATCCACTACCAAAATAAAATCATCAGGGAAAAAATCTAAAATGCAAAACGGGCGCTCGCCGGGGTTCCGTTTATCAAAATAACGTGAGTAGTTCTCAATTCCTGAGCAATAACCCACTTCTTTCATCATTTCTACGTCGTAGGTAACTCTGTCATCTAACCTCTTAGCTTCCAAATGTTTTCCAATAGATTTCAAATATTCGAGTTGATTTCCCAAATCTAATTTAATATCCCAAAGAGCTTCATTCATCACTTCGGGGGAGGTTACAAAAAGATTAGCAGGATACAAAACAAGTTGTGTTTGCTCATTCAGTTTCGCGCCGCTTTCAGGCTCAATTTCATAAATCTGTTCTATTTCATTATCAAAGAAAACAATACGATATGCCATGTCATGATAGGGAGGATAAACATCCACCGTATCGCCTTTAATTCTAAATTTTGCAGGTTCCAGCATTAATTCCGTGCGGGAGTATAAACTGTTTACCAAAGCATACAGAAACTGTTCGCGGCTTATCACCATTCCCTGTTTTAAATGAATCACATTTTTAGCAAAATCTTCAGGATTGCCAATACCATAAATGCAAGAAACAGAAGCTACTACAATTACATCACGTCTCCCCGACAATAAAGAGGAGGTTGTTTTTAAGCGCATTTTCTCAATCTCTTCGTTAATGGCCAAATCTTTTTCAATATAAGTATTTGTGCTTGGGATGTAGGCTTCCGGCTGATAATAATCATAATAAGAAACGAAATACTCTACCGCATTTTCCGGAAAAAACTGTTTAAACTCACTATATAGTTGCGCCGCCAATGTTTTATTATGACTAAGCACTAACACAGGGCGTTGCACCTCTTGCAACATGTTGGCAATAGTAAATGTTTTCCCTGATCCGGTAACTCCCAACAATGTTTGTGCCGCATCGCCACGACGCAAGCCTTCCACCAACTCGCGAATCGCTTCGGGCTGGTCGCCGGCAGGGGAAAATTGGGAGTGGAGTTTAAAGTTCATGGAGCAAAATAACGTAAAAAAAATTTAGTGGTGAATTAACCTCTGTTTCACCACTTCAAATAATACAATTCCCGTAGCTACTGAAACGTTGAGCGAATCGATGCTACCTATCATGGGGATTTTTATGGAGTCGTTGCATTCACGTAAATAATCCCATGCAATGCCTTCATACTCATTGCCCATAACGATAGCAACAGGCTGCTTGAAGTCTTTGTTATAATACATGTTCTTAGCCTTTTCATACACGGCAATCAATTCAATTCCTGAATCTTTTAAAAAATTAATCACTTCTACTAAATTAGAATGCCTACATATTGGCACCTTTAGGAGTGCTCCGCAGGAGCTTTTTACGGCATCGTCGTTGAGTTGTGCACCTCCCTTCAAAGGAAGTACAATGGCATCTACGCCGGCACATTCTGCAGAACGTACAATAGCGCCGATATTGCGCACGTCGGTGATTTTATCCAAAATAACAACAAACGGATTACGCCCTGCTTCAAAAATAGTGGGCACAATATCATAAATGCTTTGATACTCAATGGCTGATAAAAAAGCAACCACGCCCTGGTGGTTACCGCGCGTGATTTTATTTAACTTTTCTACCGGAACATATTGAAACGGTATTTTATGCTGTCTAACTTTGATAAAAAGATCTTTGAACAAATCACCTTGAAGATTTTTATGAATCAATACTTTATCAATAGTTTTATCACTTTCAATCGCTTCTAAAATAGGGCGAAAACCATAAATCGTGTTTTCTTGCATAAGGGTTATATTTTTTGCAAAGAAACACGATTTTTTTTAATCCGGCAAACTCTTAAAAAACTCATGGAGGTCATCGTCCACCGCAAAAGAAGAAGTCTGATTATTTTGGATGGCTTTATCCTGAAATTCTGCTTTGTTTTCTTGACGCAACCGTTGAATAGCCGGAGTGTCTATCAAAAAAGAGAATTGGGTATCATCTTCGTATTTAGGCTCGTAAGTACTCCTGATTCTTTGAGGAGCTGTGCCAAATATTGGGGTTGGCTCTACATTCACCGAGCTCAATACCGGTTCTACCTCTTTAAAAATTTTCTTAGCTGCAATATCATCGGGAGTTTTCAAAAATCCGAACTCATCATTAAATTTTATCTGATCTTTAGGTTTTTCATCAATTACAGATTCCATGTTATAGGGTGAAGAAGGGGAAGCATAAGTAGTTCCTTTATCCACAAGTATAGCATCTTGTTGCTTATCTCCTTCAAACATATCTTGAGAGTTTCCAATAGATGCGCTCTCTCTGGCATCAGTGGAATAATTAGAAATAATTACAGAAAGTTTTATTTTGTCACCCAGAGTTGGGTCTTCACTTCTTCCCCAAATTACATGAGAGTTTTGGCTTCGTAGCTCTTTGAATTTTTCAGTAAGTTGTTCTAGTTCACTGATTTTTAATTTTTTTTCAGATCCGTAGCTAATGCTAAAGAGAAAGTTTCGGGCATTGGATATGTGTTCTTCTGTTAATAAGGGGCATCGTAAAACGCCTGCAATGGCATCTTCAATACGATTTTCGCCATTAGCTTCTGCAATACCCAACATGGCAGCACCACTTTGCCTCATAACAGAACTAACATCATTAAAATCAACATTTTGCTCTAAATTTACGGTGATCAGCTCTGCAATACACTTCACCGCGTTTTTCAGTACGTCATCGGCATGTCCAAAAGCTCTGTCCAATTCTTCGTCATTGTAGTATTTAATGATATTTTGATTTTTTATGATGATCAACGAATCTACATATTTTCTGAGTTCTGCCACACCGGACTCGGCAAATTGTGCGCTGATGTCACCTTCAAACTTGAAAGGCAAAGTTACCACGGCAATCGTTAAAATGTCTAGTTCTCTTGCAATTTCTGCCACTACAGGTGCGGCACCCGTTCCTGTTCCTTTTCCTAAACCGGCGGTAATGAAAAGCATTTTGGTGTCTGTACCGATAAAGTCAATAATTTGTTCACGACTTTCTAATGCTAATTTGCGTGCTACATCGGGGTTAGCTCCTGCACCCAAGCCGCTTTCTCCCAATATCAACTTTGAAGGTATTGGACTGGCTTCCAGCGCATTTCTGTCAGTATTGCAAATTAGAAAATCAATGCCAACAATGCCTTCTTTATACATGTGTTTTACGGCGTTTCCGCCGCCGCCACCCACGCCAATTACTTTAATAATAGATTGTGAGGCTTTGGTGCCATAATCAGGGGTAAAATCAATTCGCTCTCTCATAATAAATTATCTGCTTAAAATTATGATGTTTTTTCTGTTAAATTGTCTAAAAATTTCTTAATTTTTTCCCAAATGGAATCTGTGGGGGGAGGAGGAGAAGTTAGGGGTGAGGGCTTTGGTACTTTCGGGATTTTTGCTTTTTTATCTTTTTTCTTTTCTTCATCACATTCATCTATTTCTAAACCGCTCACTTGAATGCCATGTTTGAGTAAACCCAACGATGTTGCGAACATCGGATGTTTTAGCTCGGATGGAATAGAGTTAACAAAACCAATATCGGGGATGCCAATGCGTGTATTGCGCTGCAACGTATATTGGCATAGCTCTTTTAGATGACGTAAGGATGAACCGCCTCCGGTCAGTACCACCCCTGCACGAATTTTTTTATCATATCCCGACTCCGAAATTGTTTTTTGAATTTGATTCAAAATATCCATTTGTACGCGGGAATAGATAATTTCAGCTAAAAACGGCTCACTGATTTGTTTAGGCGCGCTTTCATGGAATTGCGGAATAGTGATGAAGTTGTTTTTATTACTCTTTTCGATGACACAAGTTCCGTAGCTCATTTTTAATTTTTCTGCAAGATCTTCAGGAATTTGGCACACGTTAGCAATGTCTTTGGTAATTACCGATCCGCCGATAGGGATTACTTTTGTAAATACAGGATTTCCATCCATATAAATTACGACATCCGTGGTGCCGCCGCCAATATCCACCAACACGACACCTTGCTGCTTTTCTTCATGAGTAAGACATACCAAAGCGGAAGCAATCGGTTCAAGAATAATATCATTCACTAAAAGATCACAATCATTGATACAGCGAATTATTTTCTTAATTTCAAATTCGTTACCGGTAATAATTTGAAAATATCCTACTAGTAGCTCGCCTAATTCACCTACCGGCTCAATGGTTTCGCGAATGTTGTCAATTACAAATCGTTGCGGAATAACGGTAATTACTTTTTCGCCCGGTCTTACAGATATATTCTCCAAGTCTTCCACCATTTTACCAATCTCTTCCTGGCGAATCACTTCTTCTTTTCCGTTTCTTCGGGTAATGGCGTGCTTAAACTCCATGCTGTTGATATGACGCCCGGCTACACCGGCATATACCGAAGCAATCTCTTGATTTGAGCGGCTGATTGCTGTATTTTTGGCAACATTTATTCCATCAACCGTTTTGTTAATGTTAAAAATTAATCCGTGTTGAACGCCTGTAGAATCTCCTTTGCCATAGCCTAATACATCAATTTTACCCTCATTGTTCTGAAAGCCTATGAGCATCGCTATTTTTGTCGTTCCAATATCCAATCCTACTATAATTTGAGGCTGTTCCTGAATTTCTTTATGGTGTGTCATGGTTAAGATTTTGTTTTTGTTGCCACAATTCTATTTTCAAATCGCACATCCAATTGTGCATATTTATTATCGTTCATATAGGGGAGTACTTCTTTATAGATATGTTTAAGTGTTTTCAGTTTTTTTTCGGCATCTTCTATAGTGCCGAATAAAACAGAAAGTTTTCCGACAGCCGGATATAGTATAATCTCTTTTTTATCGTTTATTTGCAATTTATGAAATAAATCAGCATAAAATTGGTCTTCTTTGATTAATGATGCCATAGAAAATAGGGCATAAAGTTCACTATTTACTGGAGCTACCGTTTCGCCTTTTTGAAAAGTATTAGGAATAGAACCATTCACAACAATTACATCATTTCCCGTTTTTGGTGAATACGGTAAATAGATACCGGTCGCATCCAAAAGAAACTTTTGTCCATCCTTAGCATTTACCTCTAATAAAATGTCGTATAGAGTAATTTCAATTTGTAATTTTGAACCTGAAAAATGTACTTTATCTACTGATTTTATGTAATTTTCCATTGCAAGATTTTTTTGGATGGCAATCATATCCATTTCTTTATTCTTTTTCCCTTCCCACTCCGTACCGGCTTTCTTCAGGATATTCAAAACATCTGATTCTGAGAGAAGTTCTGAGCTTTTGGGAGCATGGATTACAACAGAAACAGCACTACATGTTTGGTCATTTGTTCTTATCCCTGCCCACACCAAGAGCACAAAAATTCCCAAAACCAATAAAAAAGAAGCAGTAAATTTAACGATTTTCATGCGGTTTGCTAAAAAATTCTACAGTTCACAAAAATACAAAAAAAGAAGCCTTTTTTGATAGCTTTTTTGCCATAAACAATAAACAGCACAATGTTAATATGTAGTTTATGCTAAAATAATCTGAAAATATGAACGTTCGTTTATAAAAACAACCAAAAAATGAAATTTTTACGCCAGAATATTTGGATTATTGTTGCTATTTTTACCTTATTATCAACAGTTTTTGCCTTATTTACTGTAAAAAATAAAACGCCAAAAAATAACATCAGCGCAAGTGAACTCAAAGAAGCCAAAAAACAACTTGATATTCGTATCTTGCGTTATGAAGACGATCTTTTTGCTTTAGATTTGAATAATTTACAAGAAGAAGTGGCAGAGCTGTCGAAGAAATACCCTTCGTTTCTTATTGATGCGGATATTTGGCAAGAACCTCAATTTAAAGCTTATTTGCAAGATACTATTATCATAGCGCTCCATAAAGCAGCACAAAAAGTTGTAAAACAGGACATTTTTTTGACAGCATTAGAAACCGCATTCGGATATTATACCGTATTTTTTCCCAACAACCCTATTCCGGAAATTATTACTGTACTTCCGGGACTTGATATTTCCATGCCCTCTGTTTACATTTATGATGATGATGTTTTGTTTGTAAACGTTGATATGTATCTTGGCGCTGAGAACGCTGATTATTACAAAGCTGTTGAATTGCCCGCATATATCATTGAGCGGTGCGATCCTATGTACTTGCCTGTAGATATTTTCAAAAAAGCCATGGTGTATTACCATTTGGCAAGAGCCCCACAATCAACAATTATAGATGCCATGATTACCGAAGGGAAGAAATTGTACTTTACAGAAATGATGTTTCCGACATTGCATGAACGCTATATTATAGGTTATTCCGAAGAAAAATACAATTGGGCGATCCAATATTTAGGCAATGCGTGGAGTTATATGATTGAGAAAAACGAACTTTTTGGCAAAGGAGAAACATTAATGCGTTGTTACATTGAAGAAGCACCTTTTACTAAGCCGTTTGGACATGATTCTCCCGGACGAATAGGCACATTTATAGGCTGGATGCTTATACAGAGTTATATGGCAAATAATCCGGAAGTAACGCTGTCTGAATTGATGCACGAAACTGATTATCAAAAGATATTGAAGAACTCAAAGTTTAAACCTAAAATCTGAACCAAGACCAAAGCAAAACAGCGTCCCCTTAAACGTCAGAATAAAGAAATACCCGTTTATTACAGCCGGTGAAGCGATAATTTGTTCGCCTGTATCATACTCCCACAGCAGTTTTCCGGTTTTGGCATCTAATATGGAAACAATTCCGGTTTTGGTGCATACTAACAGTTTGTCGTTGCAGATAACCGGTGAGCTTTCTCCGGTATCGCCTTTTAAGAGATATTTCCATGCTGTTGTGGAGACGTTGTGCACAAAGTCTCCACTGCGGTTAATCGCATATACATGCCTGTCATCGGAAACGATATAAACCATTTTGTCCGAAACTGCAGGAACGGAAACCAACATGCGGTTTTTGTCTTTTGGCTCCATGATTTTTTTATGTGAAACGATTATTCCCTTGTCTAATTCGATTTCGTAAACATTGCCCGAATGGTCGGCAATATAGCCCCAATTGTTGTGCACCGCCGGCGAAGCAGGAATGTAACTTTCTAATTCCAAGGAATCTGTTTGTATGCCTGAAATGCCGTCCACTACACGAAACCAGCCATCGCATCCGCCATATACGACATAATTATGACTTTGCGCCACTGCGCCGTTAATGTAATAACCTGATGGATAACGAGCTATCTCTTTTCCGGTTTTATTATCAATGAAGTAAAGATAACTATCGTAACTGCCTATGATAATGGCTTTTTTGCCGTTAATATCCATTCTGTTCGGCGAGGCTACGATTTGCCCGTCCGTTTCAAAAGTCCATAAAGTATCTTGTTTTGATAATGATATGGCGCACAGTTTTCCATCTATACGTCCAATATATAGTACTGATTCGTAAATCATTGGAATGGCATCAACGGCTGTTTCCATTGCGTAATCGAAGACCTGCTTCCCTTCAATGTTTATGCCGAAAATTCGCCCGCGTCGGTTACTCCAATACGCGACACCATCGTATACTACCGGCGAAGATTTGGTATAGGAATCGCTTTTGAATGACCATAAAAGGACGGGGTTATCCGGTAATGATACATTGATGTAAGCGGTAAGAGAGGGGTTGCCACGGAAAATAGACCAATCTTCAGAACTGCTATCGCTGTTGGTTGTATTATTTGTACAGGCGAGAAGAAGTATGAACCAAGAATGTTTGAACCATGATTTTAATAAGATTTTCAAGATTTCCATGATTTTTTATTTTAAGCTATGTTTATATCTTAATCTTGTCCATCTTATTAATCTTATTAAAATCCTGGTTCAGACTTTATCGGATACCTCGGCGTCAACCTTTGAATAGAAAACAAACACCCCAACCGAATTTGATGATAAGGAAAATCCATAATCCCATATTGATATTGAAAAAATACGTCCAAAAATTTGTGTTTATACGTCAATTTCGTTCGATAAATTAACGGACGATCTCCGTTATTCATCCAACCCCAATAGCCACCTATTTGATTTTCAAAAGCTAAGAATGAATTAGAAAGAATGAAGTTCAGTCCATACATGGGCGCATCGTTTTGGGTGCTATTGGTCGTTTC
>Ga0123353_10004385_pt1 | contig 18158 bp, 6 predicted proteins | sample TergutLab28metaG_3_FD_92763 | JGI IMG/M metagenome (GOLD analysis project Ga0123353, IMG submission 92763) | Labiotermes labralis P3 segment gut microbial communities from Petit-Saut dam, French Guiana - Lab288 P3 | ecosystem: Host-associated > Arthropoda: Insects > Digestive system > Gut ... | reverse complement strand
GAATGTGTTATGGGTATACCCAGTCTGGCTAAACAAATGCCGAGGAACATGTCATCTGGAGTTGAATCGGATGGACACTTGCAGAAGCCTGAAGCTGTTATCTGAAGCACAGAAGCAATGGAGAATACCATTCCTCCACCACCAGTTATGTAATTGTAGCCTTGAGATGAATGCTGCACATTGTAACCATACCTCTCACCAATAGCAAATGGCTTGCTTGACTGAAAACAGCTCAGCAGCTGCTGAAGCCTTGCAACACTGCAAGCAGTAAAGATTCAAAATGATGGTGACTGTAAAATCTATTGTTTTCTGGGACATGATACCAGCAGGCTAGCACAAATTACTGTCACAGCATTACATCCCTACCCCAAAACACTATTTTCACATGAAAGGGATTGTTGCTGCCAACAATGGCAAATATTGTATATAAGATGGCAGTTCACAGTTGACTGTATGTGTTATGCATGATTGATCACTATAATCATTTCCATGTTGATGCTGTTAAGCAATTTTTGGGTGTATGCATAGAATATAATGGGTAGTTCCCAATTTACCATTAGAGTGGATTCATAACTTGTGCTGGGGTTACACTCCGAAGACGGCACATAAATAAAAAATCACGTAGAGTCAGAACTGCCCTTCATAATCCTTTAAATTGCCCAAAAAGTACATGGTTTTTGTATAGATACCTTGTAATATATATGCATAAGTAGTACATACTATAACAGTTAAATACTGTATAATTATATTTAATGACTGCATTTTGTATACAACATAGACAATACACACTGTGAGACCTTAGGCAATCAGGCACCAGCATCACACTCTCACTTCACTCCAGGCTTATGCTCACTGAGTGGTATGACACGTGGAATTGACCATGCTATTTAAATTCTTATTTTTATATTTTTTGTGAGCACATGTACCTGAATTCACTTAAGTCAAAAGTTCATGATACGAAATTACACCAAAAGCTAGGAACAGAATGACCCTGGTCTGGTCACATTTGTTTCCTTGCACTACAGCATATTTCTGTCACATATTTGTGATATGTCTACATCATAAGTACATTAAAGGAAGAGAAATTACATGATGTTCATGCAGCTACCTCAGAATGGTGTCATCATCTGCTACTACAACCCATCTAATATCTGGTATGGATGAAGCAATCAAAGCAATATGCTTCAAGATGGCCATTGTTTTTCCACAGTGCCCATGCTCTGTGTTTGGGACCCCCAAATCAATTGTTGGGACTGAAGCATCTGCAAAGAGGTAAGTGCCACAATAACAAGCAAAAGGAAATGTAAAAGTTGTCCCTGCTCTAATTAAGTACATGTCATGACAACATGTGCATAATGGAGGTGCAGCTCCACACACATTTGCGGTGCTATTGCCAACAGTGGTCACTACTATGACCCAGCCCCCCCCCCCAACCAAGTAAAGGGCTCCCATTACTCATTAGGCATTAGGCTTGGCAAGCCTCTGAGACAATCAGGCTGAAAAAATGAGAAGAAATGCTTGCTACTCCTTCCAGCACCCAAACCCTGATCATCCAGCCTATAGCCCAGTAACTATATCCACTGAACTATGAAAGAAGGAATTTCAAGTGATACAATTTCTTCAACTGTCTGAAACTCAGACTACACTGGTTGTAGGATATTGCATCACTGGATCCCCATTTTCCTGTGGGACAAACCGTAAATAAAGATGCTTGACATCAAAGTAACATACGTAAGGGGTTTTATCTTCATAGTAACTCATTTCTTCTATGAAATGTTAATAGGCATTCCATAGGGAAGTGAACAAATCTAGAAACAGGATGGGCCTTCTTTACATTATGAATTACTGAACTGCAAGTGAAAAGGGTAAGCTTATAGATTTATATTTTATATGTTCTATGACCGGTTAAAATATTCAGCCCATGGTTGAAATTCAGTTCTTTTGGAAATGGACTGTAATGCTTATTTAACTCTTTCAAGCTAAAAGTTTATCCCAGTTCTCTCTGTGCACCTTCAGTTCCACTAAACTTACTCCAATAAAATTGTACACATTACCTTCACTGTCACTGAAGAAACCAATATGAAACACATGCTTTGCCCATGTACGTTTCACAATAGGTATTCTGTCTTTGTGGTATTTACTGCATGTTTTTACTGCGAAATACATGGATTCCTTTATGACTGGATCACCCTACAACAATACCATTCTTCAGTAGCATAAATTATTTACCACTCGATGAGGCATGAGGATGCAGAACAATGTAACTGTGGTTTATCTGATGGAATAATCATGGCATTTTACCTGTCAAGAATGAGGAAAATAATTAAGTCTTAGCCAAGATACTTTATGAATCATCACGGCCACACCATATTCTGGCAGAATGTCAGAAAACATACCAGTCCAATTCTACAGGTAGACTTGCACTGAAGGTTTTTTCTATCACTTCAAAATTATTAGAAATACAGGAAAAGTTATTGCACATATCAGAAGTAATTTTTCATTTAAGCATACAACCAGAGGTACCCATTCTTGCCAGGTATGTGGTTGGTTTCCTTGTCAGAATCACAGTATACAACAGCCAAACTTTAAAGACAGAATAACATCGAAATCAATCAACTGAAGTTTATTCATGTAATTGAAAAAACACTGATACTTAGGATTAAAACCATGTCCAGTGGCTTTACAACAATACCTGCATATTGCTTTAACAGTCATGTCTATCTCAGTAGGCAGCAGGAAACAAAAAAGGCAGAGAAAGTAGATTTTGACATACATCAGACAGAACAAGGGCATGCACTCTTATAATTTTGATTGGCAAATACAGCAAAATTTCTTTATGCTGATGTCCAATAATCTGAAAAACATGACAATCAGGCATTTGAGGAGATCAGTCCCAAGAAGTTTTGCTTTTTATTATCAAAATAAGCTTCATAAGTGAAACAGGCAGATGTTAGGAACATTTTCAAAAAGGCCTCCACAGGTGCCTGTACAGAAACCGTTGTGGTATCTCCTGATGCCTTGTATCCTACACCTTCAACTTCTTCAGCTATGAAGACTCCAGAAAACAGAAGAGGACCTTGATGGCCCTGAATCAGCAGAGGAAAGAGATATACAAATGGAACACTCCTCTGATTAGTAGTACAGCCCAAGTATAGAAGCAGTAACAATAAACTACCTGAAAGAACTTAGATTAGTATATGCACCCTCTGACAATCCAGAATATTCATTAATTTGGCACCAGTCTGGTACTGTCCAAGTCAGATTAATGGAATTCTGCTGTAGTTGTACTGTGGCCTGTGAATGTTTATGAGTCCAGACACAAACACAGGAAAAATGGTATACGATTTACAGCATGTGATAAAATATAAAGGTTCCCCATAAGCCTAAGCACCACACCATGAAGACAACTTTCAGAATTAACCTACCATGCCAAACCTAGTCAAAATCTGTTTTAAGTGGTTTCACAGACAATATACAGACAGAAACATCTGTTCAAGGTGATTTAACCTGAAAAAGTACACACACTTACACAAGCATGAAACTCTAGAGGATATGAGGCACATAAGGGTTGGTTCCTAAGGCACAACTGTGATGCATGTGTAAGTTCTGGTCCCTTTCCTTTATCCAATATATACAGAGCCAACTCATGTGATGGATCAATAGAGAAGTCTACGTTAGGGTGATCTCCATGATCCAGTCGATAAGCAATTCTAAAATCAGAGAAGACAATTATGGTAATACAAGAAGGTTTGCAGCTCTCATAAAGTGAACTATAATTACTGTCTTCTGGGATGCAATACCCTGCAGTAAGGTACAACTACTTCACCATATGATCTGAAGATATACAAAAATTAAATTAGAATTGAACTACTGCATTCTTTACTCTACCAATTTAAATCTACCTGTTGCCTCTCCCCAGATTTTTCCTAATGACCTGATTAAAGATTTTGTTATTCTAAACAGACTGATTTTATGCACTGACTAATTGCAGTGCTCTAGGCAGCATTTAATTTTGATTTCATACATTTTTACCATTCTGTTGTGCTTAGACACACATAACAAGGCATATTGTACTTCAGTTCTTTGATCAGTATTGTTACAGTGATTGAATGAAGAAGAGTTAGCTGAGATGGATTCATGGCATGCAAACAGAACACATGACATGGGTATACAAACTCTGACCACAAGTTCTCAATAACATCACCAGAGAGGCAAAGGTACAGACATGAGGATAATACTATGATGGTTCTTAAAGAAATATAGTATTGTTGCCAAAGAAATAGGCCAGAAGTAGACCTACAAGGCAGAGCTGTCTCATTGAAGGGGTTTCTTCTACTACAGGGTTAAAGAATCATCTATGACTGATATATATTATACAGAGAGGGTACAGACACTTTTCTGACAAAATGTGTTCACTGGATCTTCCATCTGGTTTTCTGGCAGAAATATGTATACATATCTTGTTTCTCCCATCTGAGCTTACAGTTCAGCAATAAGAATTCCATTTGGAAACAAAAGTACATCACCTCTTTGCGTAAGCCCTCCATGCAAATGCAATATATGAAAGAAAGCATTCCTGCTCTGTTTTAAGGTACTTGAAGAATCGAGAAAATTTTAAAAACCATCAGAATAGGTCACTTCCAGGACAAGAATTATAACCAAGTCCTCCAACAAATGACAACAAAAAATAACAATGTACACATATCATCTGGCTACAATTAGTTATCTTCTCTCCGTAAGAAACCATAATGGAGTATCACTGTATAATAAATATGTACTGACAAAATCACGTGCAATTTAAACTTACTTTTTTAACAAGGCTTGGCTCATGGCAAATCCAGATGCAAAATGAGGGTATTTGAATTGCTGCGGATCATTTGAGAAGGCAAAATGGTGGATGATAGTAGCTTCTCTGTCATGTAAAGCATGACCTATTAAAAAGTCCTAAAACAAAATAAAATTACAGCATGAACAAAATAGATAATTTTACTATTGCATTATGAGGTTACAGTTATAGTGATTTGTTCAACAGTTCTTAACATCACAATGATGTAAAACTGAAAAGAAAATGTACCAGACAACTGTTCATACAAAAAACCCTTAACATACTTCACATGTTAAAATAACAATTGCTCTGGTAGCAGAACCTTATGGTTAAAAACCACTAATAACAAAGGTCAAAATGGGCCACATTCATGGGCCACATCCAGCTCTCATTACCACAACATGAATACTTCTGTGAGATCCATTTTAATGTTCTCCTCCAATTTTTTTTCCAGATTACTGCACTGGAAAAGACCCAGGGAACAACAAGGGTATTCCAGCACATCTAAACTCCAGGCCAGGAACAAGCTTTGCAAAAACAATGGCCATGAAGAGGTTGCATAACACCAGATTCCACAAGTTTTGGTTCTTTCTGACATAAGACAGGTTGCACATTATCATATAACAGCAAACCAAGAAACATAGCATTTGAGTCTCTCTCATATTAAAAAAATAACATAAAACAATTTCAAAGTGTCATGATGTCACCATGCAGTCTTCCATTCAGGAAGTTGCTAATTCAATTCAGAGTCAAACAAATGCACTCATAACATATCCAGTATCCAAGTGCACCCATAAAATACATCTCTGCCCCTTCAAAAGTACTCAAAACTTATGATGGACAGCAACTCACACACACACACACATATGGAACACTGTTATTGTTCAAGACTTTTGGCAATCACTTCACAAACACATTCTGAATCTGAAAATATTTGGAACTGATGTGAAATTACATTTGCTGGTGAATTTCTCACTTCAACTGAATTAATTTGTACACTGCCAATGTTATTTAGGTAACCAAAGGAAAGAGAATGAAATGGGAGTGTCATGCAGCCTGCATAAGAGCAGTGATAATACGTACAAAATGTATCTGGTAAAATTTACAGGAAGGGAAAATTAATTAAAATTGGTCTTAAAGAAACAAGGTGTGAAGGTATGGCAGACTGACTCACCAGGCTCAGGACAGGGACCAGTGGCAAGCTATCATGTATGCTATGTCGAACCTTTCAATTCCAACCATAAAAGAGGTGTACTTGAGGAACTACCAACTTCTCAATGGCTGTGTCTGTACTTACCTGATTAGTTAATAAGTTGTAACAATTAAAACTTACCTTCATCCTTCAAAAGCACCGTCATAAATGTTCTTTGGAAACTTTGCATATGTTAAAAACCGCAATGTGTATGACTTGAAAATGTAATTATCTTAAAAATCACTCATCTTTGTTGAGTACCCAGTAGTGAAGAGGTTATGTGAATGATGACAGCTGCAATGTTATTACATAAATTAACACAGGCACTGAGTACTGTGTTACCTGTGTAGGATTGTATTTACCAAGAAGCTCCAACATAAAAAATAGATCAATTCTTGTGTGACTTTCACAGAAGATGAGCCATGAACAGTTTGAACCATATATGGTATACAATCTGAAACAATAAACACAATTTAACAACTCCAAAACCAGACTCTTAACAAAGTCACTGCAATCCCTTTCATGCTATAAACAGAATGTACCAGTTATATGCTGAAGAACAAGAAATTACTTGATTAGAGTGTTGTCAGGTTAATAAATAAGTCACACTATGTACACAAAAAATCATCTATAAAAACATAACAACACAGGCAACAGTGTATTCTGTCATAAACCAAATTCACAAAAACATTATTTGCTGTTTATTATGTTTACTTGCAGACTGTTTGGTTTATTTAATTTACAACACACACCTCCTGTATTGCCCAGACATGCCCTCTTTTTGACCCATAAATTTCCATCCAGGTAGGTTGTTATTTCTTAAAGCTTTTGTATATTTTAATGGTACCGAAAAGGGGGGTGGGAAACCTACTACTACTACATTTTTAAGTAATGCATGTTTATAATATTATGCTAACACAGTCTGCATCAAAAAACCTTTTAAGTTCAGCAGTTGACCTTCGAAAACTTTGGTGTGGAAATTCTGAACAATTTTAATTCAGTGAAAAACTACCTCTGAATTTCACATCCATGAAATTTAAAGAACTATTAACAGTGACATGTTGAGAAGGACTTAAATTTAATAAAACTGTGACTATTGATATATCCCTTCTTTAACTTCCTTTTTCATTGATGTCCAATTTGTTTAAGGTCAGTAAGTAGAAAATGTCTTTTTTTCTTGTAATGGAACTATGGTAAATCTAATACATATATATTATATATATATTAAATATATTACAGATATATATTATAAAGTCAATTTCTGACTTACTGTGACAAAAGTGGGACCACTGTCCATGCTCCAGGATGAGGGAAGTCTTTATGAGCCAGGTGCACTTTTGGCATGACCTACACACACAATCAAGAACACATATGTAGCACAAGTTTACCAGACATGAATTAACAACACCAGAAACTCTGCCATGAATTTTTCTACAGTTCCTAACAATAATAAAAACAATGTTCCCTAATCTACAAAATATTGAAGAATTTTAAAGGAAGCCTGAGCTGTAAATTTTTCCCAAAAGTTACCTTGTGTACCAGGACATATTTTGGATATATGAACACAGAGAACATGCAAAGAGTAATATGAGTTTAATTCCATCTGAAGTTTGGAGTGATACACTTTAGTTAAACAAGAAACTTAGACTGAAAGTTGAAAATTTCTAGAAATATGAAAGTTCTAGGTAGCCATCTATAGGTGGTAGACTCTGATTTCTCAATGTGGAGCCTCAGATTGAAACTTAGTGCCTTATGGCAAGACTCATGGACGAGGTTGCCATGAAACAGGCTTTCCTCCAAGTTTCTTCAGTTTTCTCTTACAATCATCTGGTGCAGGGATGGCTTAGCTTCTATAGTGACCAGACCATGGACTGGTGAGATGAGGAATTGTGGCTTAGTTCCTAACACAGGCAGGAAATTTTTCTCTTTTCCAAAGCATCCAGACCAACTGTGGGGCCCACTTCACCTATTCAATGGGTAACAGGGTACCATTCCCTGGGGGTAAGGCAGCCAGAGAATAGAGCCAGCCATTCACGTCCACCTACTGCCAAGAATGAGAATGAGTGCAGCTATACCTACACCTTCCAAGATGTCTTCAATTCAAGCTTACTAACAACTTTACTTTTACCCACTAGTAATCACTGCCCTATAATTACCTGTCACCACCTTCTGAGGTAAGGAATAGCCTTTACCAGGTAGCATAATATTACACTCACTGCCTTTAAATCTGATCCTTCAACTCAGACTCCACACATGGCCTGTCACAGAGTAAGAAACGTAAATTTTATGAAGTTCTAATGTACCCATTACAAAGAAGGTTTAGGTATGAATGATTAGATCAAAAGAAATGATTTATAGGCTTCAAACTAGACTTGGGTTCACTGGTGAATTGGTTCTGAAGAACACTCCTAATGCAGGTCCCCACCTGATCTGCTATTTGGGCTTGTTTTTGGATGTTGCTTTGAAGTTGCTGAGCCAGAGAGGCATGATACGGGTCCTCCTGACTGAGCACCACAATCACCAGATCACGAGCCACTGCAACAAATGATATGCAACTCATTTCAGCAGTCTTAGTAAGTTTACCTTTTTGTGGCTCATTTTACAAGATGTAATTCTTAGGTTACACAGCATTAAACAACAGATCAATTAACCCTGAAGCCTGCCATTATGTGAGACCAAAATAATCATTGTTAATCCTAAGAATAAAAAAATACACAAACACAAATATATGACTTTAATTGTATCTGACAAATGTTACTTGTCAGTACTTCTTGTACAGCTTATCTATAAAACATAATCCCCTCAGTGGCCCACCTACACATGTACTGTAGGCAAAATGCAGAGTTTCTCAAATGTTTAAGCTGGTGGCACATACCAGTATTCTTCAAAAGGTTATGAAAGATGAGTTGGAAATCAAGGGATTTCAGCTTATTTTAATACAATGGATGTGGCTGATAAAGATCATGAAAAAACTTGTTTTCCTGTTGAGTGGTATTATAAATTCTGTGTCAGGAGTCTGTTGCCTTCTACTCAGCAAATATGTTTATGACAGTCACTTTAATATGTACACACTTCCTCCAACAAATCCAGTTTCAGTTCCCTCGAAACTTCTTAATATCCCATGTCAATGACAGTAGTATATCCTCAAGCTTGTCATGAAAATTCCTTCTCTGAAGCTCAAAGTCTACTTTTATGTTGTCATCTCATCTAAAGTTTACATCCATAACAGCCAGAAGAACCAATGTTTTGTACTTTTCAGTTGAATATAAAAAAAAAAACATACAAAACACAAATGAATTTTATTAGGGAATTGGTTCAGCATCAACTCCAATGATGGGCTTCAATGAGAGCAGTGATATCTCTTCACTACTCAGAAACCACATTTCTCTTCATCGCTGTATACACAACGGCCCACTCTTATTCACAGTTCATTGTTCCCCACTCTTATTCACAGTTCATTGTTCAACATTTATTCTCTTTCAAGCAATCCACAAAGGTTATACACCAAAAGATTTAGTAATTGTCCAAAAATATAGTAATATATACAATATATATTTTATATAGACACACACACACACAGTATGAGTTGCAAACCACAACATTTTCTAACAATGAACCAAGTGAAAATCACTTAAAATTAAAAATATATGGATATTACTTGATTCTATGTTAGTTACAGCAACAGAGCATGTGAATTTTACCAGGATCTATGTAGTAGAATAATTATAATACTCACCCACTGTATAAAACGAATTAGAATAAAGAAACTTCTTGAAAAGAGTTTTAAATGTTTTACTACTGTCAGATGTAGATTGAAAAGTGCCTGAAGCATGAAGTTAACTGAGCAGCAAACCCTCCATGTCAGAATTTAAGAAGGCAGTGAGTTTTACCTCTGCACCCCCATACTGCAAATATGGGGGTTCAGGTTCAGAGATAACTTAGTTTTACAATTTTTTAAAATATTATCAACTACAACAATTATACACCATCAAATGGGAGGACGTTAAGAAGCTGCTGGTTATTGCCTATTCACTTATATACACCTTCAAGTCTTGATATCAAGGCTTACAGATAATTTAGTTGAACATTTTTCCTATAACAAAATCATTGTCAAATGGAAGTAAAACCATGAATGATGAACTGGAAAGTATGTAGATGACAATGGCCACATTGTGCTACTATCCAAGAGACATACTGGAGGGGGGGGGGGGAAATTAATGCATGCATGAATGTTAATAAGCATTTATGCTAACTGCAATAAAGCCTCATTAGGCCCTACATACCAAAAATGTTCAGAATTCCAGGTCAATTTGCACATAAAATGGTCAGAAACAATTGTGTTAATTTCCCCAATCTTTGCTGAGTGGTACAAAATACAAAGCTTCACATACATCACCACTTTACTCCAATCCCTCTTCCTCTTTGGCTAAATATTTTCACAGAACTTATACTCAAAACACAGTCAATATCTACAAACAATAACCACTTTTCCTCCTTCACAAATGTTTTATTTATTTTATGGTCTATTAACTGTCTACTATCGATAGCTTGTGCAATACAGTGTCATGTGGTGCAATAATTATTAGTAAATAATGAATTATAAAGACATGGAATGAAGAGGTCACAGAATAATTTGGGGTACTGCACTGGTGTTTGTATGGAAGGACTGGGGAAAAACTCTTCGGATGGTCGGTTTCCGGGCCGAGATTTGAAACCAAGACCCCCTAAACAAAAAGAAGAGTTACCCACTAGACCCTATGCATTTAAAGAACAAAGAATACTGTGTAAAATTTGAGTTTTTAATGGCGGTGCTTTCATTTGTATGCTAGCAGGCACTTCCACCCTGAAGATAGAGGCATCAAGTTCCTTCATAACCATTATATGAACAACAGAGAATGTTACAAAATATTTAAGCCTGAATATGTATCTTGCATATTAATTGTTTCGTTACACCGAATTACTTCCCATTTTCTATTTCCACGAGGATAGATCAGATTAATGGTAGTTACACTATACTGGGGTTGCCCATGACAACCTGGTTGCAGAGGGAGAGGAGTAGAAACTGTACAGAGAAAGCTTTTCACTGGTCAGCACAGAGAGATCAAATATTCATGGAGCTTCCTTCAACGAAGCGACATTCATTCAATCCGTCCAGCTCGGTTCCACTTGAAGTCAAGCGTTCTGCGGGCATGGTGGACCATAGAAAATTATTGACGGAGTGCTTAGCCACGGTCCAAGGAAATGCAAATTGACTGCAGAGGCCGCACGGGCCTAAACACTTGTGCAAACTTGATCGAAGCCTACGTAATTTACTGCTCGGGTCAAAACTAGATTTCTGATTTTACGACGCTTTGTCAACTACACTGTTTACACTTCCGTTTCTCGAAACCTTCCATGTGGCGGTGGACGAAAACGAGAAACGAAAGACACAACTTTTGGCTTAATGATTTTCTTCGTGAAAATCCAAAAGACTACATAGATATGTAACAAATTCCAACATAATTATGTATACAGACACACCGGTCTTACACGTTACATTTATCTGGCTTAAAATTATGCATCGCCGCCAAGTTTGTAACAGACGATTTGCAAGCAATATTTCGAAACAAGCGTTTCATTAGTTATCGCCATTAAACTAAAAAAAAAAAAAAAGAAGTTCGTTGGGTCACCATCTTGTTATTTTACAGAAATATTACCTCTACAGAAGTCACATATTTTCCCAAGATCTCTTCCCACATACAAACTGAGAATGGCGCTAGTGGCGCCCCGCCACCTCAGAAATCCGCACATCTCTCACGTTATTACTAAGATATTCAACGTCCTTTGAGTGTCCTCGGATTGCATAACGTTCACACCAAGTTTGCGAAAATGGGTCAACTAATTCAAAAGTCGAAAAGTGGGAACAGATACAGACAGTACAGGGAAGTCAAAACCACCCCCCCCCCTCGAACCCCAAACGGCTTTTTAAGAAGGAAGGTGGGCTAAAAACACACAGCATCGCGGCATTCACATTTCATTTCTCTTGGTCTAAAACGAATATATGATAATTCTTTGCAAAATACCGAAGTTGGTTTTGGGGTCATCAGTTACCACATAAGTTATTTCGTCCACACGTGAAGCCAGCGAGTCAAGACGAAAACGTATGAGCCACCTGTTTCACAAGGTTCTAACTGGATTTGTGACTTTATAAAACCACCGATCAATGTCGTTTCTACGCTGCAACACTTGAACAGAATGTAATTTTTATGTCCACTAATGATTCCACTTTTAGTCGTTGAATCACAAGCTTCAAGGGGATGAATCACTGGCTATTTAACAACAGTGTATCAACTTCATACGTAATATAAGGGTGAAGTTTACTTGCATGGAACTCTTAAAAAGAGAAATGACTAGCACGATCATCAGCTGGTCTCAAAGACTTAGCCAGAAATCAGTTTTCGAAGAGTTAATAAACGATTCAGCAGTCAAATTACTAGCCTCCGAACTGCATGTTAATTTAGAGCAGCCAAGTCGCCTAGCAAACGCAACCCACGTTCTGTATCTTAATTTATTACTCCCAAAGGTCCTTTTATTTATTATTTATTTATTTGTGTATTCATGGCACTAACTTCGCCGACCGGCGGCGGCCGCTCTGTCGGTATATTTCCCGTGCGGACTAAGGCCACGGAGTTTTTTTATGCAACAACCCATCAATACTGATAAAGCTGTCCCTGTACACATGAAGGCATGCATGGGAGGTGTAGGAATAGCTCCACTCATTCTTAACCTCGGGACTATATGGCGTGACATCATGCCCCGAGAAAGAGCCTCTGGCACCTACTGAATAGGAGGCTGGTTGGGTCCGGCAACTCTGGACAATTTGGAGAGTATTAGGCCTACAGCTCTTGCTCCTGCCGGAATTCGAATCCCGGATCATTCAGCCTGTAGCCTAATCACCATACTGACTATTAATCCATCCACCCATTCATTTATTTATTGACTTATTTACAGTTCACATAACGACGTTGGCAAGAGATCAGACTATACGCATGTAGTGTCGAATGGCTGAATTATAGGGTTAGTGAACAGTGCACTTGCAGGGATTTTGGAATGGATGTGGCCTAATCTGAGGTTTAAAACTGGCATTTTTCTGACACGACTGAGGTAAGCCACAAAACTCTCAGTCAGAATGGCACGCCTTAACGCCGAGGTTTGAATCCGGGTCCTCCCGATACAAGCCAGTGCTCCAAGTGCTCATCACTCGATCGCGAAGTTCGTTCCAGGGTATTTTACAATCTGTCTTTAAAATGGCCCGTACACCTACTTCGTATTCGCGATATCTCCTTTTCAAATCTCCGTTTTCCGAGGCTTTCCTCAGTCCGCCCACGTCCACTTTCTTCCATGCACTTTCCATTTCAATGCACTCTAATGATAGTGCATTCAATTACTTCACTGACGACAGACCTCCCTGGATCAGAATCCTTCTTGACACAGTTAAAGAGTTACTCCGTTAAGTAATTTTTCGCCTCTTATGGAATCTTGATGTTTAGTACCGTGTTCACAAAATAATACAATCGGACCTCATTCTGTGACAGCTTAATCTAGTCTACACCCACCATCTTATTTCTTTAAATCAATTTAGTGGTCGTTCCATGGCTCAGGCGGTTACCCGCCGGGCTCTTACTGCGAAGGCCCGGCTTTATTGCCAGGCCAGCCAATGTATGTAATATTTTTATTTGAAAAAAGTAGAGATGGGACAGTTTTTCTTCCTGGTACTTCGGTTTTCTGTGTCATTTATGTGGCACCAATGCTATACAGTTATTGATTCATTCATCACACAATCTCCGTTAAATAAAGTAGCTAAAAATTAATTTAGTATTGTACTCCCAACTAATCCAAGATTTCTTATGTCTCTTATTTCCATACCTTCCTCTTAAACCGTTGAACGAATTTCTCATTCCTCACACAAGTGATAAATGCCCCTTCCCTCTAATCCCCTTTGATTTGACCATCCTAGTATTCGGCTGTGTATAAATTATGAAGCTCATTATTATAAAACTGCATCCAGCTACCTGGAGCTCTAGTGTGCACAGTGCATGGAGACTTAAATTATTTTTTTCTCGTGTACCTTTAAATATGAAAACGCTGAAAACATTTCAAATAAAATTTAATAAAACTGGGTCTACAGATCACGTTATGTGCTAATCTTTTCGCATAAACGGCAATTATTTTCCAAAATAAAAACGAGACTTCAGTTTCGTGAAAATGTGGGCTATACAGGGCCAGCACGAATCCACTAATTAAATTTCACCTAAATCCATCGAACAGTTTTCGACACTTAACCTACGGACGGAAGGACACAGCTTACATGCACATTATGTAAATGTGTGGTTCGCTGTACTTACTCAAAGACAGTTTAGACTGCATCAATGGAGCTTCCATACTTTCAGCTACACATACCTGAAGACATTTAACACTCAAGATTGGATTGAGGTTCCGTTTCTCTCCGTTTAGCATATCAATGTGAAAAAGCGTTCCCTGAAAAACATCTGACATTTGAAATGCAAATCCCTTAACGTATGCTATTGATCACGTTGAAATGAAGAAAGAAGTACGCCGATTTCAACTTAACGGGAGAACATATCGACTTGTTAACTTGGGGAAAACTGGAAGTCCCTGAAGAAGGATAACTCTCTTACAGAATTGAAGCAATGCTATCAAACTTAATTTCTCCCTTAAGTCTAAAGGCAAGAGTGATATTTTTTATGGGGCGAGAAGTTGTGGCTTCTCACACTTAGCTTACAGCAATAGATTTCGCAAGGTTCCTAAGTTCTAAACCACTGATAAATCACCCCAATCCGTCACAAATGAATCACCGCATGTCCAAGGCGCCATTAGCACCCGTTACCAAACAAGTGACAAATGTGAAGGCTTGTGGGTGCACAGGATATGGCCGTGATGTAATGAGAAGCGTAGTACAAAGACACCCATTTACAACCGCACCCCAATGAAAAGCGCAGTTTGAGAACAGTCACGTCTTCTGGGATGTTACGCCGTGTAGTCGGGTACACAATTACCGACGTTTCGAAGGATCGCGGCGTCAAGGAGCCTAAGAATTCCGCTTTTATTGGACTGCTTTCCCCTTAAGAGGACTTTACGATCCTTCGAAATAACGGCAATTACTTTCCCACAGACATGCTATAACATTCCAGAAAAACTGCACCTTGACCAACACCGTTATGAGAAAGTCAAACCTCGAACAACACTGCATATTTCAGTGAAGCGTAAGAATCCATCATTGTGCAGTGATGTAACTTCACGGAATTGCATGGGTTCGTTTGTTGGATTCAGCAGACTGCACTATATGGCCAAAGTAGAGAGGTAGACATTTTACCGACCCCCTTACGTCACAGGTCACGTGATGTACACAAACATGGCGACGGGGTCAATGACCTCGTGACGTCATATGCAAACAAAGATGGCGACCGACCTTGCCTCCGGCGGTCACGTGGTGTAAACAAACATGGCGGATGACCTAATTTCGGCAGACAGTATGGCGCCGACTATTATTTTTGAATGAGCGCTATCCCAAGTTTCAAGTCCGCCATTTTGTAATATGGCCACTAGCGTGGTACATTTAAAAATTGTTTAACCTAACTTTCAATTTGAATTTGCAATTTCCAACATGGCTACCAGCGCGGTATTTTTAAAATTTGCGCCACTTTTTGTTCTAACCTAACTTTAAGTGTGAATTGCCGCTTCCCCCATATGGCTACCAGCGCGATACTTTTTAAATTTGTTCTAACCTAAGACCGCCATTTTCCAATATGGCTACCGGCGCGGTATTTTTTAAATTTTTTAACCTAACATTAAGTTTAAATTGGCGCTTTCCAATATGGCTACCAGCGCGGTACTTTTAAACTAAACCTAACTTTAATTTTGAATTGGCGCTTTCCGTCATTTTGAAAGAGCGCCACTTTTAAATTTGTTCTAACCTAACTTTAAAGTCCGCAATTCCCAACATGGCTACCAGAGTGGTAATTTTAAAAATTGTTTAACCTAACATAAAGGTCCACCATTTTGCAATATGGCGACCAGCGCGCGAACATTAAATTAAACTTGATATGACTGTGTGTTTCTCGATAAGTGTTGGCTTAAGCGGTAAGATTCCGGACTCATAGTTGAACTATTCTAGGTTCGAATCCTACGGCTTTAACCATCTCTTTTTTTTAAGCATCCTATCCCACGTAGAAGGAAAATAAATAGAGACACAGAATTTACATTTTACAAACATATACAACGTAGGATAATTATTATTACATTGAAAATACAATTATAAAGATTATAACATAAATGTACACAACTTAGGCTATTAAATCATCACACTTACAGGTATTTAGTAGCTAGAAAAAGCGCGTTTTTGTAAAGCATATTACAAATTCGAGTTTCTTTTGTAAGACCACATAATATTTTAATTTTATACGACTTTCGTGTAACGGAAGCGAATGGTTACTCATGTCACAGGGTCAGCAAATAACAATTAGTTCAATATACTTTAGATTATCGAACTCAGTGGGTGACGTGATAGCTCACTGTACTGAAAAGAATGTTTATTAACCATTGTTCCAAAATAATGTATTAACCATATAGCCCATATAAAACTGAATAATTACCGATGATTTACCTCTTACTAGAAGTTTAAAGGTTTGCCGGTTACTACATATATTTACGCTACATTGTGAAAGTATTACATTGTTAAAAGCAATTATATATTATATTATGCCATGCTGTATTATCTCCTGATACTCAGAGGTAAAACATAGAGACTGAATTTAATACATTAGAAACTTCAAAATATACGTTTACTCGGATACAGCGAGACTTAAAATTGGTTTGGTAACTTAAACTAGAAATTCTAAATTTGCATATTAGGTTTAAACATAGAACGAGTAAGATAATTATTTTACTGCCATGGCAGTGTATTTTGCTACTCATGCTAAATGATTGTTTTATTTAACCCAGAGTCTTAGTAGCTTCAAAACACTTATAACGTTACTCTACAACTTCATCTTCGACTCCGCCGCATTTGATCACTTCTCTGTTCATGTAGACACTTGCCGAGTTTATAAACAGCGACTAATCTTCTTTTACTTAGACACACTCGAGCGTTTTTACTTATGATATGGATATACCGCACAGACGGTGTATTTGTTCTGAATGTTACCAGAACGAGCCACTATATACTGTTTTATTATTGCAGGAGCAGAAGGATTTTCGGTTTTCACGTTCGGTATGAGACGTGACTCAATGAGGGTTTATAATTAAGATAATATAATGTTTAACAGGACATCTTCCGGAATTTCATGAATTTCAAATGGCTTACATGTAGTTATGTTGTCGAAACGGAATTTTTGTTTATTATAAAGGCCGAACACAATTTCAGTGGCAGGAGTTTTTAAAGAAGGGGGCTGTTTACAACAAACTGCGCACGTACAATTTTGAGGTTTTTTGCAGCCAAAATCATAATACGCGCGAGGGTTCTTAGTAATGCATACGCACTGTCCACAAAGCCGAGATGTCTCACCGCCTATTTCAGCTTGGTAATGACGTACTATACCATTTTGTCTAAGGCACGCGTCGGTGGTACAATCATTGCATAATGTGCGCAATAATATTCAAAACTGGACCATATGTAACGAGTTAAATCCATATTAGAACGCGGGCCGCACGGTTTAACACTTTCTATACAATCTTCTCATAACTTGATAACATAATGAAGCATTTTACCAGGTATGGAGCATTCTGGAATGAATAAAAAACCTAAACTATCTAAAGAAAAACAACGAGTATTTGTAACAAAACCGAAATATCCGATGACCAGTTTTGAGGGTGGCATGCGATGTATACAGGGTATTTCACGACTTTAGGGCATAACTGCAGGAGGTGATTTCCTAGGCTTTTGTGATCAAACGATTCTCGAGGCTTAACAGAAGGAAACAAACATGAAGGCTTTACGTGGTGTGGCAATAAAGGAACCGAATTGCTTTTATTACTCATTTCCGGCCACGTCGATGACGAAGAGGAGGGTAGGGCATTGACCCGTGGACTTCCCTCTACCGTCACACAAAGGTTCATTCACGCGCATCGGTTAGTCTGGCCGTG
>Ga0123353_10004384_pt1 | contig 18160 bp, 14 predicted proteins | sample TergutLab28metaG_3_FD_92763 | JGI IMG/M metagenome (GOLD analysis project Ga0123353, IMG submission 92763) | Labiotermes labralis P3 segment gut microbial communities from Petit-Saut dam, French Guiana - Lab288 P3 | ecosystem: Host-associated > Arthropoda: Insects > Digestive system > Gut ... | reverse complement strand
GGAACCAAGTCGCAAACCGCCTGCAATGGCTGCATAGAAGCAAAGCAGCTGCGAATCATATGGCCTACATGCGCGTGCAGAGAGGCTGGCAGCTGCGCACAGGCCTCGTGGATTGTTTCGCCGTCGTCGAAATCACCGCGGTCCCTGCGCCGCCACAGTCCAGAGCCAAACAGCACAGCTTTGATTTGCTGCTGCTCAGCTTTTGTCAAATCGCCGAAAAAATGATTGATGATCCAGTGTTCACTGAAATCCAGCAGAACACCGCCGAGGTCGAAGATAATGTTTTGGTAGGGCATGAATACCTCATTATGTAAGTAAACTAGCGATGATAGATGCGATAACTGATAAAAGCGTACTACCTAGTAACGTGCCAAAAATGGTTTTTCGTTGCGAGCGTCTTTTTTCCTGATATTTAATGTTCGATTTAATCCAGAATTGCGTTGATGGGAAAAGCTTCTTTTTCCACTTAAAGATACTTCCTAAAAGTCCAATTAATAAAATAAATCCTGAAATTACTACAAGTGCAATCGTTGTTTTGGGATAGTACTCATACGCATAGAGGCTAAAGAAAAACGCAACACACGAAGCCATACATAACCCGCTCCAGATAGGCAACAGAGAAAGCCAGCCATACCAAACACTGTCATTAAAAATAAATTCTTCAATTTTAGCTATTACAGTGCGTATAAGTTCCTCATTATCATTATCATCGTAACTTAATTCAACTCCATACCATGAAGAGCTATTATATCGCTTTTCACCGAATTCCAACATGAAATTGTCTCTATAACTCGCCTCTCTTTTCCCGCAAATGTATATACTATCTATTGTAAAATTATTTTCATCAAAGAAGGCGAAGAACTTGGAGCAAGATTCAAAATGTTCCGTTTTATTTTTATCGAAACGCACTTCCATCGTAACAACACTGTATTTTTTGCTTAGATAATTGTATAGTCGACGAATAAAGTCTTCGTCAAACTTTACTACTTTCATATACTTTTTTTCGCCTTGTATCTTCATGTGAAATAACCTCCTTTCATATTAGTATCTTAGCACATTTTATAAAGCAATGCAAGTACTATCTCACACCTCAAATGCCGCAAATTCCGCGTGTATCCCCTCTTCGGTCTGCGCAGCCCCCGCGAAATCAAAGCCGCCTTCGCGCAAAATATCGCCGATGCGCCGCCCGGGAGCCTGATACACCAGGTTGAGCAGCTCCACGAAATCGCGTATCACCTCGCGCGGGGTGATGTGCGTGGCCGCACCGATGCGCTCGAATTCCACCTTGAGGAACATAAGATATTCATCAGGCGTAATATCGCACTCGTAGCCATACAAATTCGCATGCAGCGCGGCAAGCTTTTCAGCGAGCACCATGAGTTCTTCATAACTAAGCGGTTCCAAGCGGATGATGGGCGCCAGCAAGTCACGCGCGCCGGGCGTGGAAAAACGGCCTTCGGCTAATCTTGAACGCAAAGCGTCATAGCTAAAAATCCCCTTGTCGCTGTCTTCAAGGGCTTGCGGCGTGGCGCACATTAAAATGCCGATATGCTTCGCCTTTCCCTGTAATGTATCATTGTACATAGCCAGGATTTTCTCATAATTATACTGCCTGGTCACACGATGGGGAATTCTGTACAGGTTCACCAGCTCGTCAACCATGATCATCATGCCGGCGTAACCCGCCTGCACCAAAAAGGTTGAAAAGAGCTTGAGAAAGTCATACCAGTTGTCGTCGTTGACAATTAAATTGATCCCCAGGGCCCGGCGGGCCTCCGATTTCGTTGCATATTCCCCGCGGAACCAGCGCAGGGCTTTCGATTTGCTTTCATCGTCGCCTGCACAAGCTGCTTCCCAGTAACGCGCCAGGGCCTGCCCGAAATCAAAGCCGTGGACCATGTCTTCCATGGCATGGATGACCGCATAAATTTCGCGCTTGACTGCATCCTCAAAGTTCGGATTTCCCGGGGAAATGCCCTCCCCTGCCACCTTCGACTGAACGGCAGACAGCCAGCGTTCCAGCACAAGGGGCAACGCGCCGCCATCCGGCTTTGTGCGGGTAGACATATTGCGCACAAGTTCTTTATATGTCGCCAGGCCCTGCCCGCGCGCCCCGCAAAAACGCCGCTCGGGCGATAAATCACAGTCGAGCACGACAAAGCGCTTTTCCATAACATGATTTCGTATTGTTTGCAATAAAAAGCTTTTGCCGGAGCCATATCTGCCTACAACGAAGCGAAAGGCTGCGCCGCCGTCGGCGACAATCTCGGCGTCGCGCAGCAGGGCGCTGATTTCGGCTGTGCGCCCCACTGTAATATATTCAAGGCCCACGCGCGGCACAACCCCGCCCTTGAGGGAATTGAGCACTGCCGTGGCGATTCTTTTTGGGGCAACACGCTTTTTTTCGATCATAGTTCTCCTTTGTTCCATGCCTCAACATATTCATCATGCAATTGATTGCCTTCGATGATATTATCCCCGATGATTTCCAGGGCAATTTCGTTGATGGCTTCGATGGCCAGTTCGTCCACAACGCCCGTGTGCGCGACAATACTGTCGATGGCCGCGATTTGGGCTGGCGACAGCGCTTCCCTCAAAAATAAGCAATCACTATAAGTTTCCCTTATATTTCTGCTTTCTGCATTCTCATTTTTCATTTCACCTTCGTCTTCGACGATCAGCAGCTCCGTCATTTCGCGGGCTTCGTCGCGGATGCGATCCAGCTGCACAAAATCAACAGTTACATGCACAGGAACGGGCGGCGGTTCCGGCAGCGGCGCGTATCTTGCCTCTTGCCTCTTGCTTCTCGCCCCTTGCGCCGGCACCTGCATGCGAACCCCCGACGCTGCAACGGCCTGGTCAATGAGCCTCGCCAAGTCTTTGCAGGCAAAATTGTGCAGCCGTTTGCGGTGTTTTACAGCGCCACCAAGCATCTTTTCAGGGGCAGCGGTGATCGTATGGGGAAAGCGCGAAAGCTCGCGCAGGCGCTGCTCCATGCGCTTAAGCAAGAAGGACGCGAACGGGCCCGCGAACGGTGTAAGGCCTTCTGCACTGACCATTAGGCGAGGCAAATTAAAGCCCTCGCGCTTGAACGCCTGCTGCATTTCATCTAAAAGATATGCAAAACACGCGCGGAAAGAAGTCGCATTGCCGTGAGATGCATTGCCATGCGTCTCTACGCAATGGCTGTAAAAGCGGCTTTTGGCGAGCTTGTAGCTGGAAAGCTGCTGGAATATTGCGAATTGATCCGCTTCGGTGAAGAGAAATACCGCCGGGAACCAGGCTTCGAGCTGCCATTGGCACAGCAATTCGGGCGGCGGGCGGCGGCGGCCGATGATCTCCTGCAGCCTGCGGGCAACAACTTTATCGAAAGAGCCGTAGTCCCGTAAAAATTTGCACAACTCGCTCATTTTGCCGCATTCTTCGATATAAAGCAAAGCAAATGCGGAGCCAATCATCCTTGGCTTGCCGGCATGCAAATCGTCGCGCCAGCTCAGATACTCCCGCAGCTGTTCGAGGTCGAATCCGGCATAAAGCGGGCGGCGCTGCATCTCGCGAATGGTCTTATATGGCTCTTCGTCCAGGGCGCAGGCCAATTTTGCGGCAGTGGGAGCCAAGCAGCCTTCCGGTAAATTTCCCGCATATATTGCGTTGACCGCCTCTGTGATAATCGCTTGCAGGCGCGGGTCTTCCATGAGGGTGTATATGGCGTAAGTGTGCATTTCGTGCAGCAGCCAGCGTTCTTTCAATTCGTGGGCCTCGGGGTCGTTCCAGGGGGCGCTGTAATCCTCGCAGCACCGCAAAGCCGCCTCGGCGCGCTTGACCAGCCAGCCGGCCGCGTGGCTGGGCGGGCGGAAAGATGTATCCATCGCGCGGCTCCACTTGCCGGCGCGGTAGCTGTAAATTTCGCTGTGCGACAGCTTAATCTCGCGGTTGCCAGGCAATTCCGGTGGAAGGACAGCGGCTTCCTTGAAAGGCTCATAATATGAAAACCGCACGGGCTGCGGGTAGAAAATCTCCTGCGCGCTGAGATTGTAAAACGCCAGCAGCGGCTCAAGATTGCGTGGCAGTGCGGCAAGTATTTGCTCGAAGAGGGGCAGCAGCTCGGGCCGTTCCCGGAAAAAGCGCCCGCCCTTGTGATTGTAACTTGCGATATCACCTAAATTATCGCCACGCGTTGGAGGACAAAACGCGCTTAAACCCAGTTCGCCTGCAAGCGCATTAAAATCCAAGCCATAACACAGGCAGTAATCCTTGAACCACACGGGCATTTTGGCATCCAGCTTTGGGTGAAACCCGCGCATTTGCAGCCAAGCTTCCGCTAATTTTTTCGCGTTGCCGGGGAAATTCATCAGCTCGAAGAGATACACCAGAACATAACTATATGCGATATCTCTCCAGTTACCCCGCCTGATTTCAGTACGCCAAGTAAAATAGCACCGCAGCTGCGCCGTGCTCATGTCCGCGTAAGTCGGCATGGCTTCCGTGAATGGGATATCCCGCTTTGTGTAGCTGTCCTCGAAGTCTTGCATAAACTCAATTTGCGCGTGAAACTGCTCCAAATCCTTCGTGCCGTAAAGCCGCGCCCAGCCCCCAAGGGAGCTTGCGATGGCGCGCATGGCGGCGATGCGGTCGTTTGCTTGGTTTTGATTCATATTATTCTGCAATATCCCAAACATACATATCAATCTTCTCTGCTTTTAAGCATAGTAAAACATCTTCATCGGGAACGTCATTCATAGTCACAGGTAAAGCGCCCAGTTTTTCGATTGTCTTTCTGGAGGCGATATTATCGCAGCCGGAGCCGATCAACAAGCGTCTGAATCCATGCGCCAAAGCAACCGGCTTGATCAGTTTACACGCTTTCATTGCATAGTTATGTCCCGCATATGTAGGTGAAATGCCATAGCTTACATGCCCTCTTAAATACTGCCTGCGGGAAAAATCGACCGCAAAATAAATCACGCCGATCTCCTCATCATTTTTGATATGCACGACAGAAAACCCGTACCGTGGAGCATTGCCTTGCTTCTCATCCGGCTGGTCGTGGCTTTTTTTGACCAGCTTGATTTCGTCGTCTTGTAAATCGTTGAACTCTAAAAATTCAAACATATTAAGCCCCCACCCTCTCAAACTGGCTATTATAAAGCCTCGCGTAAAACCCGCCTTTCGCAAGCAGCTCTTCGTGCGTGCCCTGCTCCACGATATCGCCTTTATCCAGGCACAAGATCAAATCGGCGTTGCGGATGGTGCTCAGCCGGTGGGCGATGATGAAGCTCGTACGGCCCTCCATAAGGCGATCCATGGCCTTTTGGATGAGAATCTCCGTGCGGGTGTCAACGGAGCTTGTGGCTTCGTCGAGGATCAAAATGCGGCTGTCAGCCAGCACGGCCCGGGCGATGGTCAGCAGCTGTTTTTGCCCCTGGCTGATATTATTGGCTTCCTCGTTGATGATCATGCGGTAGCCCTCCGGCAAAGCGCGGATAAAGCTGTGCGCCTGCGCGGCCTTGGCGGCGGCTTTCACTTCATCGTCCGTGGCGTTGAGATTGCCGTAACGGATGTTATCGGCAATACTCGCGTTTGTGAGCCAGGTGTCTTGCAGCACCATGCCGCAGGCGGCGCGGATTTCGCTGCGCGGGTAAGACGCGATGTTGTGGCCGTCGATCAAAATCTGCCCGGAGTGCAGGTCATGGAAGCGCATGAGCAACTTGACAAGGGTTGTTTTTCCGCCGCCGGTGGGGCCGACGATCGCGACCTTTTGCCCGGCTTTTACTCTGGCCGAAAAATCATGGATGACGATTTCGTCGCAGCCTTCGTAGCCGAAGCGCACATTTCTGAACTCGACATAGCCTGCAACGTTCGGCAATTTTGCGTCCTGCTCCTCGCACAGCGTCTCTTCTTCTTCATCCAAAAATTCAAACACGCGCTCGGCGGCGGCCGCTGTCTGCTGGAAGACATTCATCATCTGCGCCAATTGCATCATCGGTTGGTTGAACTGGCGGACATACAGGATGAATTCGACAATCCTGCCGATGGGCAGCCGCCCTGTCGCAGCCAGGTAAGCCCCCAACACGCAGACCGCTACGTAGTTGAGATTGCTCATAAAGCTTACCATGGGATGCAACAAGCCCGAGAGAAAATGCGCCCGCCAGTTGGCCCGGTAGAGCTTTTCGTTTTCAACATCAAACGCGGCAATAACTTCTGTCTCGCCGCCATAGGCTTTTACAACCGTGTGGCCCGCGTAGGTCTCTTCTACATGGCCATTGACCGTCCCCAAGAATTTCTGCTGGTTTTTGAAGAATTTCTGCGATTTTTTGATGATCAAGCCGGACAGGCCAATCATGACTGGAATAATCGTTACAGCAGTCAGCGCCAGCTGCCAGCTGGAACTGAACATCATAACGATAATGCCCAGGATCATCGCGCCGGAGTAAAGCAACTGCGAGACGCCTTGGTTTAAGCTCTGCCCCAGGACATCCACATCGTTCGTGATTCTTGACAATACGTCGCCGTAACTGTTCTTGTTAAAATAAGCGATGGGCATGCGATTGACTTTCTGCATGATGGTGTTGCGCATGTTATAACTCACTTGCGCGGCGACCTTCGCCAAAATGAACGCGCTCAGCCACCAAAACAGCGCGCTGGCGCCGTAAATGAAAACCAGCCGCAGCATCAGGCTGCCCAGCGCCGTAAAGTCAATGCCCTCCCCGCCGGTGATTTGGCCCATAAGGCCTTCGCTGAGCAGGGTGGTCGCATTGCCAAACTGCCGCGGCCCCAAAATACTGAACACGGTGGAGGCCATGGTCATCAGCAGCGCGAGCAAAATCGACACGCGGTAGGGCCCCAGGAATTGCACGAGCCGCCGTAATGCGGCTTTTTGGTTCTTTGCTTTTTGCACCGGGCCAAGCATCGGCCCGAAGGTGGGAGCCGCGCCGCCGCGCCGCCGGGGGCTTGCCTTATATTCATTATCTTTAGCCATTGCTTAGCTCCTCCCAACTCAATTGAGACTCCGCAATTTCTCTATATACCACACAATTGCCCAGCAGCTCTTTATGCGTGCCGATACCCGCAATTTTGCCTTCGTCCAGCACGATGATCTGCTCCGCGTTCATAATAGTGCTCACCCGCTGGGCGATAATAAAGACCGTTGCACCGCCGGTATGCTCTTTTAAAGCGCGGCGCAAAGCAGCGTCTGTCTTAAAGTCCAGCGCAGAAAAGCTGTCGTCGAAAATATAAATCTTTGGTTTGCGGGCTAAGGCACGGGCGATCGAAAGCCGCTGCTTCTGCCCGCCGGAAAGGTTCGCGCCGCCCTGGTCAACGTTGTGACCCAAGCCTTCTTCCTGCTCCGAGACGAAATCTTCCGCTTGCGCAATCGAGATAGCCTCGCGCACAGCTTCGTCAGCACAAGCGCTTCCGTAAGCGACATTGCTGCGAATGCTGCCCGAAAACAGTACGGCTTTTTGCGGCACAAAGCCGATTTGCCGCCGCAGTTCGCTCTGCTGCATATCGCGAATATCTATATTATTTATCTTGATAGAACCTGACGTTACATCGTAGAAGCGCTCCAATAAATGAACCAAAGTGGATTTACCCGCGCCGGTGGCGCCTATAAAAGCTGTGGTTTGGCCCGGTTTTGCGATAAAGCTGATGTTCTCGAGCACGTCTTCTTCCGCATTTTTATAGCGAAAATGCACGTTGTTGAAAGCGACTTCCGCACCGTCCTGCGATAATTCTACAGGCTGTTCCGGGTCATGGATGCTAACCGGCGTATCGAGCACTTCTTTGATGCGCCCGGCGGATACGGCAGCGCGCGGCAGCATGACGAACAGCATCGCCACAAACAAGAAACTAAATACAATCTGCATGGCGTATTGCATGAAGGCCATCATGTCGCCGATTTGCAGGGTAGAGGCCTCGATGGCCCGCGCGCCGAACCAGACGATCATCATTTGCAAGCCGTTCATCAAAACCGAAAGCAAAAACGGCATCATAATCGCCATGGAGCGATTGACGAAACGCTCGGTCTTCGCATAAATACGCGCCGCCTGCTCAAAGCGCTGCTCTTCATGCTGTTCGTTGCCGAAAGCCCGCACCACCATCAGGCCTGTTAGATTTTCGCGGCTGACCAGATTGAGTTTATCAATTAAACCCTGCAATGACTTAAACTTCGGCAGAACAATAAACAAAGCCAGCAGCAGCGTCAAAATCATAACAAGCATCGCCAGAACAATAATCCAGCTCAGGCCGATGCTCTTGCGTAAAGCCATAATAATGCCGCCCACGCCCATGACAGGCGCGAAGACAATCATGCGGATGCCCATGAGCATAATCATCTGCACCTGCTGCACATCGTTGGTGCTACGCGTAATCAGCGACGCGATGGAAAATTTATCGATCTCGACTTTTGAAAAAGCCTGCACCCGCATAAATATTGTCCTGCGCAAATTGCGCGAAAATCCCGCGCTGATGCGCGCCGAAAGGAACACCACGCAGGCTGCGGCCAAACCGCTGCCGAGGGCCACGAGCACCATGACCGCGCCTGTTCTGTATATGTAGCTGCGCTGCATTTGCGCGACATCAATGCCCGCGTCCTCGTAGAACACCCGGATCATGGCCTTGCCCATTTGGCCGTAAAGCCCGGGGTCAAGGTCAAGCGTGTTAAATTGCTCGAGTTCCTCCTGCAAACCGGGCTGCGCGGCGAGCACCCGGCCCAAGGCGTAAACTTGCTCTATGTCGATATCCGCAAAGCCCGCTTGATCTTCCTGCTCCGGCAGCATGGCCATGGCTTTCTGCATAAAGAAATACACCGCGCGGCCATAGATATCGGCATTGACCGGGGTATTAATATCCCAATTATTATATATAAACATCGCAGGAAAAACCATACTTCGGGTTTCCAATGCTTCCTTTGTAATCGGAGACACATAGGCTTCCCGAAAGGTCTCTTCATCCTCCGGCGTCATAAACGCCGTCAAAAAATCCATGCCCTCCTGTGTGAGATGTCTCGGCGCATCTTCAGCAATCCCGCTGCCCTGCAAGCCGACATTGACGATATTGCTCATCAGGTTCGGCTGGTTGAGATCGCCGAAGGCCTGCGCCACCAGCAACACCACGGCGGCGGTTACCAATAACGCGAATGGCTTTAGGTGTTTTAAAACTAATTTCATGCAAGTTCCCCACCATATTTACTCAGTAAAGGCTGTATATTCTTATCGCCGGTAAACTCTACAAGCGCCTTGCCCGTGTAGACCCGCAGCGCAGCCTCGAGCTTTGCTGCATTCGCGCTGGCAAAGCAAAGCGGAAGCCATGCCTCTTGCTGGATATAGGCAATCGCCCCGGAAATATTCCCTATGCCGTCTATGTTAAGACGGACAGCCTGTGCGCCTGCGTCGGCCTGGTCTAAAATTGCGTCAAGAATGCAATCCCAATTTGACCAATTTCCAGGATTCGCCTGCGCGATTTCTATAGGCAAAACCGCAACATCGCGGGAGCCGAAAATCATTTCATTGCCCATGCGGCAGGTTGCCGCCCCTCCGGCGCACCCTCCAACGCGTTCCGCCAAGGCTTGAATATGCGCGGGCGTGGTACCGCAGCAGCCGCCCAAAATAGACGCCCCCATGCGCAGGAGTTCTTGCTGGCCCTGTGCAAAACCTTCGGGAGACAAATCAAAGCTCGTGTGGCCATCGCGCACAACAGGCAGGCCCGCGTTGGGCTGCGCGATGATGGGCAGCGAGGTCGCCGCGCGCAGTTCCGGCAGCGCCTGCGCGATGCGTTCCGGGCCCGCACCGCAATTGATGCCCAGCGCGGCCACGCCAAGGCCTTCAAGGGCAACGGCAGCAGCGGCCACCGGGGAACCGGTCAGCAGGCGCCCGCTGGCCTCAATGCTGAATGAAGCGAAAATGGGCAGGCCCGCGGCTTCTTTCAGGCCGATAATGGCCGCACGAAGTTCCTGTAAATCTGTCATGGTCTCGATAAAGAAGAGATCAGCGCCCGCGGCAGCGCCCAACTCGCCCACTTCGCGGAAGAGCGCTATGGCGTCCTCAAAAGGAAAATCGCCCAACGGTTCGAGAAGCTTGCCGGTTGGCCCGACATCAAGCGCAACCAAGGCTTCATTTGAACCAATCGCTTCTTTGGCGTTAGAAACCCCCGCAGAAATCACTTCACTCAAGTCACCAGGGAAATTGAGGCGGTTCGCGCCAAAGGTGTTGGCCGAAATCACTTGCGCGCCAGCGTCGAGATAGGCCCGATGAATCGCAAGCAAAACATCAGGATGGCTGAGGTTCCAATGTTCGGGCCGCTCGCCCTGCGCAAGGCCGCAGGCATGCAGCATCGTTCCCAGGCCACCGTCAATCATCACCGTTTTTCCGTGCTCGAACAACACCGCGATCATCCCCTCTTTCCCTATAGCAACGTAATCAATCTATTATATCACAGGCGCATATAAAAATCAAGCGAATAAAAAATATGAAAAGATTGTGAAAAGGCTTGAATTATTCATCTATATCGTTTATAATAAGTACTGGTAAAGGAGGGATAGGCTTTTGAACGACACCATACAATTCTCCATACGCGCCGAGCAGGAAGACGAAATGCGGCAGATCCTGCGCCTGGTGCACCAGGCGCTTGACGAAAAGGGCTACAACCCCATCAGCCAAATGGTCGGCTATATTCTTTCGGAGGACCCGACCTATATTACCACGCACAACAACGCCCGCAGCCTCATCCGCCGCATCGATCGCGACGAATTGCTGCAGGCGCTTGTGAAAGAGTACCTGACAAAAAAAGAAGAGGCCTGACGAAGAACTTGGAGTATATCAAGCTCTTCTCATGCCGGTTGTGCTTTTCAGCACATAGAAAGTGTGGATCAAATGGCAGAAGCTAGCACCAAAACAAAACCCGCAGTAAAAACAGGTGAAAGCCCGTTCTGGATTTACAAGGGCCACCCCCTTGTGCGCTGCGGCGACACAATATATTACGGCAGCCTGGCCGACCCCTTTGTGGTAATGATGAAAATCGGCAGCACAAAGGAAGTCAAAGACATGAAGGCCGCCGATAAAGTCAGCGTATGGCTGATGAGCACGGACGAAGAAATCAGCCCCCTCGAGCGCATCCAACAGCGCTGCGAGCGCCGTGGGCTTTATAACGCCATCGATATCGCCAGCGTCTGGCTGGAGAGGGCATTGAAGAAGGCGGCGTAGAAAACAATAGAAAACTCATAGGCAAGAACGCATGCAAACACCGCATGCGTTCTTTTCATAGTATAATGAACCAGAGCATATCTATATTCATGAAGGGGAGGGATGAATATGGCAACAATCGTATTGGACCCTGGCCATGGCGGCCGTGACCCGGGCGCTGTCAACGGCTCGCGTTTCGAAAGCCACGACAACCTCCGGCTTGGCCTTGCCGTGCGCGATTTGCTGCAGGCACAGGGCCAACGGGTGGTCATGACCAGGAGCACCGACATCTTCGTTCCTTTGGAGGAGCGAAGCGCGATATCCAATCGCAGCAACGCGGATATCTTTGTGTCGCTGCACCGCAACGCTTTCTCGAACTCCGCAGCCAACGGCGTGGAAACCCTGGTGCACACCAATGCAACCGCCATTGAGCGCCGCAACGCGCAAACCGTGCACAATGAAATCATAAATGCCGGCGTGCAGGGCGACCGCGGCGTGATCACCGCAAATTTCGCGGTACTGCGCGATACCATTGCGCCGGCGATGATGGTCGAACTGGGCTTCATCTCCAATGCGCGGGATAATCAATTGTTCGACCAGTTTTTTGATGCTTACGCCGAAGCCATCGCGCGCGGGATTATGGCGTCACTGGGCCTAAGGTACCGGCCACAGCTTCCACCGCCAATCAATATCTCTCGCCCGGTAATGTCAGCCATACAGCGCATGATAGCCGTAATAACGGATGCATTCACACCGAACAGCGCGAAATAAAAAAGCAAAAGAGACGCACAAAGCCATGCGTCTCTTCGCTATTTACTAACAACTATTGTGCATTTCTCAGGTAGTCCGCAATGCCGTCCACAATCGCCTGGGCCAAGATATCCTGATAGCGGTCGTTCTGCAGCGCGCGGCATTCCGTCAGGTTGGAGCCGAAGCCCACTTCCACAAGAACAGCCGGGCATTCCTCAACGCGCGCCACAAAGTAAGGGAAAAAGCGTATGCCGCGATCCACCCTGCTGTGCAGGTCGGCGATATTGCCGAAGCCGTTGGCGCTGGTGTAAACCTGTTCGCGCCAGGCCCGCACCAGCCGGCCCTGCACCGCCCTGGCCAGTGGCTGGCTGAAGGCGCGGTAGTAGAAGGCCGAAGTGCCCATGGGCGTGCCGCTGGCGGAGGAATCGCAATGGATGCTGACAAAAACATCCGGGTTGATGCGCCGGGTGAATCTCGTGCGGTCGTGCAAGGATAGGAAACTGTCGTCGCCGCGGGTCATGTGCACGATAGCGCCCTGGGCCTGCAGCCTTGCGCGCGCTTTATTGGCTAGAGCCAGGTTGAGCTGCTTTTCGTGCCACAATGTTGGGTGGGATGCCGCAAGGGGCGCGCCCGGGTCACGGCCGCCATGGCCGGGGTCGAGCACAATAACCGCGCCGCTGAGGGTCGCAGGAGGACGGCGGCTGAGGCGGATAACCAGCTGGTTGCCTTCATACACGGCCTGCCAGCCATAAAACCGCCCTGCATTGCTAAAGCTCAGCCGCAGCGTAACGGTGTTTTCGGCACTGTTCTGGCTCCATGTTGCGCCGCTGATGAGATTGGAACCGCTGAAATCGATATTGCCTGCATGGCTCCCCGTATGGTAGAACGTAATTTCCAGGCCCGTGGCATTGAAGCTGCCCACACCCCAAGTATAGCCAGGCTCCGCGAAAGCCGAGGAATAGCTCTGCCCAATGAGGTCAACGTTGAAGGGGACCTTCCAATTCATATTGAAGCGCAGGGTCATCATGCCGTTTTCGGCCCTGCCCGCGGCCTGCAGGTTGTTGCGCGGCAGGCGGAACCCGCTGTTGATGACACGCAAGTCGTCGCCATGTACCCGTTTGCCGGAAGCGAGCAGGTAGTGCACGCCGCCATTGATGGTTGCCTGGCCAACGATATAGTCGAATGTGCCCTGCAGCAACGGGGAAGACGAGGGCACGAATTTGCTGTCAAGGATGCTGTTGAGCCGCGCGTTGGCGTAGTCCGTGGTGATTTCCGCCATCCTGGCCGTGCCAAGGCCGTGGTTCGTGGCGGGGGTGAGCAACTGCCCTGCGGGCGGCAAAGTGGTCGGTGCAACGGTTGTGCTTGTTGTTGGCGCCGGGGTGGTTGGCGCAGCGGTGGTTTCGCCGGTGGTGGTGATGACTGTCGGGCCACCGGGCGTTGTGTTCGCGGCGGAGGTCGATGCGCCTGACGAAGCTGAACTTGCAGTCGTTGTTGAAGTAGAAGATTCTGTTGCCGTAGTGGTCGTCGTCTCAGTTGCGGTCTCGGTAGGCGGCGGGGGCGGGGGCGGTTCCACAATTTCGGGCAGCACGGCGACCAACGCGCCGTTGCGGCTGGCGCTGAGACCGTTGTAGCTGGCGCTGTAGATCACGGTGCCGACGTCAAAACGCACGGAGCGCGAATCCGGCAGGCGGAACCTGCCTTCGTAGGTGATAAAGTCGCCGTCGGCTTCTTCGCGGCTTTCGCCGTCCTCGCTGATGGCTGCGCCCGGCTGCAGGGTGATGGTCTGCCCGGCGAGACTGGCGCGCACCGTCGCGCCGCGCAGGGCGACCGCACTGACCGTAAAGTCGATGCCGCCGGTGGCCTCGAGCCTCCCGGTGGGGCTGACGCTGTCCAGAATTTTAACTTCGTACATCACATGAACAATATATTTCGTGTTTTGGTGCTCAAATGTAAAGGTGTTGCGCCCCGGATTCAGGCTTCTGTCAATGGAAAAATCACCATTGTCGTTGCGTTGGATGGCTTGCCCATTGAGGGCCAGCGGGAACAGCGGGTTACTGCCGCCGGTGAAATTGATGGTAGGGCTCGTGGCCGTAATGGTCTGCTCGGCCCGAATATTGCGTACAGGGCGCTGCATGCTGAACTTGCGGGCTACGGCGCTGAGGTCCATGTCGCCCGCAAAAAAACGCGCGAGCAACTGGGCGGCCTCGCTGCTGCGGGGGATGAAGTCCGCCGCGCGCAGCGCCATGGGGAACTGCCGCAGGCCCTGCAGGGCTTCCAGGAATTTCACTGTCTCGTCCAAACTGCCGTTGGGGATGGCACTTTTGATATCAAGAAGCGCTGTAACGCCGAGCTCTTCCACATCCCTGGCCCAGGCGGCAAATTGGCTCGCCTGCGCTGGTATCAGGTCGACCAGCAGCTCCGCGCCCAGCTCTTCGGCCAAAGCCTGCACTGTCTCGCGGTATTCGAAGCCGCCGTCATAGCCCAGGCCAAACAGCAGCGGGAGTGCCAGCTCCGCTTCGCTGAGCAAGTCGCCAATGAAATTCACAAACAGCGTTAAGCGCCCGCCAGACTCGTCCATTCCTGAATGATCGAGCAACAGGATAGCATCAAAAGAAGCCAAAGAAATCAAATCCGCAAGGGCCTGGCGCACCAGGGGAAGCTCCTCGCTGTCCAGCGGCGTGAGGGGCAGCGTGCGGAACACGCCGTCCTCCGCCAGGGCATTTAGCACTTCCGCAGTCGCTTCGACTTCAATTGAATTATAAAGCTCCAACGCAGGCAAAACGATTGAACGGAAGCCTTTGTCCACCAAGCTTTTGGCGGATTCCATGCTCAACTCGCCCATCAAGGCGCTGTTGAGGTCGTGGCGGCGGGGCACAGGGCTCCACGCAGCGGCCGCTACCGGGATGAGCGTGCGCTCCTCCTCCGTTGTGGGGGGCTGCGTCTGGTCAATATACGCAGGCACATAGGGCGGCGCGGCCTCGCGGGCATCTTTTGCCACGAACCAAAGGGTGCAGAGCATCGCGGCGCAAAAGATCGAGAGGGTTGCTCCGAATATGATATTGAATTTTTTGCTGCGATGTTTCCGCATAAGAAATACCCGCCTTTATAGCAACTCGTTATACTGCTAATACAGTATAGCACCGAATTGCGGCGGGTCAATATTTTTAGTTCTATTTTAGCATAATATATGAGAGTTAAATTCTAATTTAGCAATAATTGTAAATTATCGCGCTCTTGCTTTGCAATTTCTGTAAGAGAGCTCCCAAATAGTGCATTGGCTGAATAAAATACAAAACCGCCATAGCCCTGTATCGTGCGCAAATCCCGCACCTGCCTTGCGATGATGTCGTTGCTGCGCAGCCATTCATCGCGGGCGGCGCCGGCCCAGCGGTCGTCGCGGCCAACTTTGTAATTGGCAAGCCCCGCAAACAGCCGCAGGCCGCTGTGCCGGGGCAGCGCGGCCCACTGCCGCGCTGTGCGCTCGAAGGGCAGCAGCGGGTGCTCGAAGCCAAAGTAGATCTGCGGGATAATCCAGTCGGCATAACCGGGCTCGCGCATCCATAGGGCAACGTCGGCGTACATTTCATTGTAATTTTTATTCGCGTTGCCGCTGGGGCTGATGCTTACGATGGCATTGGGCTTGATGCCCTTGGCCGTACGGTAAATGCTGCGCACGAGGGTGTCGATCACCTCGCGCCGCCAATCGGCCATGGATTTCGTGCCGCCCCTTGCCCTGTAAGCCGCGAATTGCTCGGCATCGAATTCCGGGGCGGTGGTGGGGTAAAAATAATCGTCGATGTGAATGCCGGCAACCGGGTAGTTCTCCAGGATTTCACGGATGCAGCCCAGGATCAAAGCATGATTTTCCGGTACGGCGGGGTTCCAGTACCAGCCGGGCCCCGCCAGGCGCACGCGGCCGTCCCCTGACGCAATATGTGGCGCGGCGCGGTTATCCTGCGCCAGCCAGGCCGTGGCGCTGCCTTCCGTTACGCGCAGCAGGTTGAACCAGGCATGCAGTGCGAGATTATGCTTGTCCGCCAGCTGGCAAAAAATACGCAGCGGGTCGAAACCAGGGTCGCGGCCCTGCGTTCCTGTTAAAATATGCGACCAGGGCGCCAGTGCCGAAGGCCAGATCGCATCCGAAAACGGGAACACGTGCAAGAAAACAGTACTGATGCCGAAGTCCGCAATTTGCTTGAATAATGCGTCGTACTTCGTTCGAAAGGCGGCTTCGCTGATGCCCCCGCTGGGCTGCCTAAGCTCGAAATAGCTGATCCAGGCAGCCCGCATTTCACCGGCGGGCGCGGGCACGGCAGGGCGTGTCGTTGTCGCAGTAAGGCGTGTCGTTGCAGCAACAGGACGGGTGGTTGTTATATTTATAGTAACTGGGCGCGTCGTTGTATCATCTGCTCTTGTTGTAGTTATATTTAGAAAATTTGTTGCAGTTGAAAGCTCTGCAAAAGTATTAGGCTCTTGCTCCGGCTCTATTGTTTTGATTTCTTCATCCATTGATGTTTCCTCGATGAACATGGGCGCTGTCGTCGCGTTGACCGAAGAAGTTACGGCGGAGGTCAACTCAACCTCGCTGATTGGCCCCGCTTCGCCCTGCGCGGGCACGGTAACAGCGGAGCAGCCCGTGAGCAGCAAGGCCGCACAGGCAAGCAAAGCGAATATACGCCTCATAGCAGTTCCTCGAATCCTTTGATATAAACGTCAAATTGGCGGGTCATTTCGTCCCAGCTGCCGTTGCAGGGTTCCCATACGGCACAGGCGGTCATGCCTGCCGCATGGATGCCGCGCAGGGTTTTGGGCACATCCTCGAAGACAATGCAGCGCCGGGGTTCCACGCCAAGCTTTTGCGCAGCCAGCAAATAAATATCCGGGTGTGTTTTTCCCCGCGCAACTTCGTCTGCTGATGTGAGCGCGTCGAACAAATGCAACACGCCGTTGCTTTCGAGCACGGCCTGCATCACGTGGGTTGTCAGCGCAGTCGCAGTGGCAAGCTTTACGCCCTTCGCGCGCAATTTCTCAAGATATTCACACGCACCCGGCTTGAGCTTGACATGTTCCCGGTACTGCTGAAAGCTCATTTCATTCCATTCGGCCATCACGGCTTCCACCGTTTCATCCAGGCCAAAGCGCTTGATCGTATACTCGGCTGTCTCCCTAAATGTCATTGACAGGATTTCCTGCACGTAGTCGCAGGGCAAGTCCAGGCCCCGGGCGGCGAAAAAGGCCTTATCCACCGCATGCCAGACCCACATGGAATCCAGCAGCGTGCCGTCGAGGTCGAAAATGGCGGCGTCAAAACCTAATTTGCCAGCGGCAATCTCTGATCGGCTTATGACAATTGACAATTTGACAATTCACCTCCCGTTCGCTTTAGTATACCATACCGGTCGGATATTGTCAAATTGTCAACTATCAATTGCCAATTGGCCCCTACTCCTCTTCCATGCGGTATTTCTCCCGCGTGGCAAGCCCCCCGCGGATATGCCGCTGGGACTTGTTGATATCGAGCACCGCGCGCACCTGGGAATACAATTGCGGCTGAACGTTGCGCAGGCGCTCGCTGACGTCCATATGTACTGTGCTTTTGCTGATGCCGAACTTCTTGGCGGCGGCGCGCACGGTGGCCTGGTTCTCAACGATATAACTGCCAAGCTCTACGCAGCGTTCCTCAACGATTCCTTTCACTGGCGACCCCTCCGTATAGAGAAATGGTGGTTTTTACCGGGACTGTTCCATCTCTATGCGGGGGGGGCATGAAATATACAAAGAACTTATAATATGGCTTTTTTGTTCATTTTGGCGTAAAGAAAAATGCCTTTACAATTACATGATAATGCCGCAAGCATGTAAATGCTTTTACCTTTACGCGACGAAAAAAACCCTGTAAATAACATTCTTTGCATAAGCAAATGTAAAGTACATCTACTTTACTCTTATGAGTATAAATAATCAAAGTAACTCTGCGTGTCTTCGTGCTCATTTTGGTGCCTGAATACCGTGAGCACAAGGCCGATGGTTAAATACAGGCTCAAGTTCGAAGAACCCCCGGCGCTGAAAAACGGCAGGGTAATGCCGGTGACCGGCAGCAGGCTGATGCACACGCCAATGTTGATGATCGCCTGGGAGCCTATCATAAAAGCCGCGCCCGCACACAGCAACCGTGCGCGCAAATTTCGGGTGCGGCTGCTGACGATTACCAGGCGGATAATCACTGCGGCTAT
>Ga0123353_10004382_pt1 | contig 18161 bp, 16 predicted proteins | sample TergutLab28metaG_3_FD_92763 | JGI IMG/M metagenome (GOLD analysis project Ga0123353, IMG submission 92763) | Labiotermes labralis P3 segment gut microbial communities from Petit-Saut dam, French Guiana - Lab288 P3 | ecosystem: Host-associated > Arthropoda: Insects > Digestive system > Gut ... | reverse complement strand
CCGGCACCGGATCCGGCCCGACTCCCGAGAGGACCCCGTGATGTCCGCCTTCGCCCTGCCCTCCCTGCGCATGACCCCGCAGGGCTTCCGCACCCTCACCGTCACCCAGGCGCGGCTGCTGCTGCGCGCCCCGGCCGCGCTGATCTGGCTGGCCCTGCCCGTCGCCATGGTGGTGGTCTTCGGCTGCATCCCGGCGTTCGGCACGGCCCAGAAGGCCCTGGACGGCAAGCGCGTCATCGACGTGTACGTGCCGACGCTGGCCGCCATGGTGCCGCTGTTCCTCGCCTGCACCGCGCTGCCGCTGACCATGGCCGGCTACCGCGAGAAGGACGTGCTGCGGCGGCTGTCCGTCACTCCCGTGCCGGCCGCCGGGATGCTCGGCGCGCTGCTCGCCGTCATGGCCGTGATCACCGCGGTGGGCTCCGGGCTGGTGGTGGCGATCGGCGCCCTGGCCTTCCACGTCGCCGCGCCGGCCGACCCGGCGGCGGTGTGCGCCGCGTTCGTCCTGGGCACCACCGCGGTGCTGGCCCTCGGCCTGATCGCCGCCGCGGTCGCCCGCACCTCGGCCGCCGCGAGCGGGATGGGCGTCCCGCTGATGGTGCTCAACTTCTTCTTCAGCGGCCTGTACGTGCCCCTCGCGGAACTGCCGCACTCCCTCCAGCGGATCGGCGAGTTCGTGCCGTTCGGCGCGGTGATGGCCGCCTGGGCCGGGCACGGCGCGCTCTGGGAGCACCTGGCGGTGCTGGCCGGCTACACCGTGGCGGGAAGCCTGGCCGCCGCCCGCGTCTTCCGTTGGGAATGATGGACCGGTGACCGACGACGCACTGGCCGGTGCCGCAGACCGGCGCCATCTGCTGCAGCACTACCTGCCCTACGGGGGGCTGGCCGTCTCCCTGGTCCTGGCGGTGTCCCTCGGTCCCCGCGGCGTGCCCTTCCTCGCGGCCGCCGTCGGCCTGTCGGTGGCCGCCGCCGTCTGGCTGCGCACGATGGGCGTCGACTACCCGGTCCCCGCCGAACGGCGGGTGCGGGCCGTGGTGTTCTACGCCGGGCTGACCGTCCTCATCGCGCTGCTACTGGCGCTCACCCCGTTCTTCGGGTTCTTCGGCTTCACCGGCTACATGCAGGTGGCCGTGCTGCCGCGGTCGCTGCGGCCACCGGCGGTCGCGGTCAACGCCGCGCTGATGGCCACCACGCAGGTCGGCGGGATCGCCAACCTGCACGGCGGGACCGTCTGGGTCTACCTGGGCCTGGTCGTGGTGAACGTGGCCATCGCGGGCGTCATCACCCACCAGAGCATCGAGGAGGACACCCGCAGCCGGCAGCGCGCCCGCATGATCGACGAACTCGCCGACGCCAACCGGCGGTTGCGCGAGACCATGGAGGAGAACGCCGGGCTGCACGCCCAGTTGGTCACCCAGGCCCGCGAGGCCGGCGTGCTCGACGAGCGGCAGCGCATGGCGGGGGAGATCCACGACACCATCGCCCAGGGCCTGACCGGCATCGTGACCCAGCTGGAGGCGGCCGAGCGGTTCGACGCCGACCCCCGGCGCCGCGCCCGGCACCGCGCGCTGGCCCAGCGGCTGGCCCGCGAGAGCCTCGCCGAGGCCCGCCGCTCCGTGCAGGCCCTGCGCCCCGGCCCGCTGGACGAGGCGGCCCACCTGCCCGACGCCCTCGGCGACCTGGCGGAACGCTGGTCGCAGACCTCCGGCGTGAGCGTCCGCGTCGAGGTGACCGGCACGCCGGTGCCGCTCTCCCCGGCCCTGGAGGTCACCCTGTTCCGCACCGCCCAGGAGGGGCTGGCCAACATCGCCAAGCACGCCCGCGCCTCCCGGGCCGGGCTGACCCTCTCCTACACCCACGACGTCGTGCTGCTCGACGTCCTGGACGACGGCACCGGGTTCGACCCGGAGGCCACCGGCGGCCCCGGCACGGGCCAGAGTTACGGTCTCACCGCGATGCGGCAGCGGCTGCGGCAGGTCGGCGGGACGCTCGCCATCGAGAGCGCGCCGGGCGACGGCACCGCCGTCAGCGCCGGCGTGCCCGCCCTGCCGCTGACGCCGTCCGCACCCGTCGGGGATGATGGCGTGTGACCATCTCACTGCTCCTGGCCGACGACCACCCCGTGGTCCGCGACGGACTGCGCGGAGTCTTCGACGGCGACCCCGACTTCACCGTCGCCGGCGAGGCCGCGGACGGCGCCGAAGCGGTGGACCGGGCCGTCGCACTCGGCGTCGACGTCGTGCTGATGGACCTGCGCATGCCGCGGATGGGCGGCGTCGAGGCGATCCGGCTGCTGCGCGAACGCGCCCCCGGCATCCGCGTGCTGGTCCTCACCACGTACGACAGCGACGCCGACGTGCTGCCCGCGGTGGAGGCCGGCGCGACCGGCTACCTGCTCAAGGACGCGCCGCGCGACGAGCTGGTCCGCGCCGTGCGGGCCGCGCACCTCGGCCAGGCCGTGCTGGCCCCCTCCGTCGCGCAGAAGCTGCTCGGCCACGTCCGCGCGCCGGCGCCCGCCGCGTCCGGACTGCTGACCGACCGCGAGCTGGAGGTGCTGCGCCTCGTCGCCGCCGGCACCACCAACAAGGAGGCCGCCAAGCGCCTGTTCATCAGCGAGGCGACCGTCAAGACCCATCTGCTGCACCTGTACGGCAAGCTCGGTGTGCGCGACCGCGCCGCCGCGGTCGCGGCCGCCTACCAGGCAGGACTGCTCGGCTGACGCCCGCACGTCGAGGGCCGGTCACCGTCGGTGACGGGGATGTGCGTCCGCCGGAGGTGCGGGGGATGATGGGGAAGGCCGCGAGACGGGTGGAGGGGCGCACGGCCCCTCACGACCTGGTCGGGAGGCATCCATGGACTATCCGGAACACTACGAGCTCGTCTTCCACGCGCCCGCTTCCGATGCCGACACCATCGTCGTGCACCGCACCGAAAGGGCCGGAGCGGGCGGCTACCCCATCTACGAGGACGACTCCGGGATCGTCCGCGCCGAGATCAGCCCCGAGGGCGACGTGCGGATGGTGGCCAGTGGCGGCCACCAGGACCCGGGGCTGCCCACCGTCGTACGGCCCGACGACGAGCCGTGAGACGCCGGCGGGCATCCGCCGTCAGACGTCATCGTCCACCAGAAGGGCCCGGTCGCGGGCGGCGATGACCGCCCGCGACAGGCTCTCGATGTCGTAAGCCCCGTGGTGGCGGCGGCCGTTGACGAAGAACGTCGGCGTGCCGGCCACTCCGCTGCCGTCGGCCGACTCCACGTCCCGCGCCACCCGCGCGGCGCCCTTGCGGCCGCGCAGCGCCTCGCGGAAGGCGTCCACGTCCAGCCCGATCTCCTCGGCATGGCGCACCAGGTCCTTGACCGTCAGCGCGTCCTGGTTCTCGAACAGCAGGTCCCGCATCGCCCAGAACCGCCCCTGCGCCGCGGCGGCCTCCGCGGCCTCGGCGGCCATCTCCGCGTGCGGGTGCACATCGGTCAGCGGCAGGTGCCGCCACACGTACCGCACGTCGCCGAAGTCGGCGAGCAGCTCGCGTACCACGCTCTCGGCCTGCCCGCAGTACGGGCACTCGAAGTCGCCGTACTCCACGATCGTCACCGGCGCGTCCATCGGGCCGCGCACATGGTCGCAGTCCGGGTCGACCGGGTCGGTCAGGTCCACCACCGACTGCGCCGTCCCCAGCAGCGCCTTCGCCCGGCGCGCCTTCGGCAGCCGCTCGATGACCAGGGCGACCAGCGTGGTGTCCACCATGGCCAGCACCACGGCGCTCAGCACGCCGATCTTCGCCTGCTCCAGTTGCGGCCCGTGGAAGGCCAGGGTGGCGATCAGCAGCGAGACCGTGAAGCCGATCCCGGCGATGGTGCCGCCGCCCAGCACCGCCCCCCAGCCGACCGGCGGCCGCATCCGGCCCCCGCTCAGCCGGGTCGCCAGCGCCGACGAGGAGACGATCGCCAGCGGCTTGCCGACCCCGTACGCCAGCAGGATGCCCAGCGTCACCCGCGAGGTGAAGGCGTTCGCCAGCACCGAGCCGTTGAGCTGGATCCCGGCGTTGGCGAGCGCGAACAGCGGGACGATGACATAGCTGCTCCACGGGTGCCAGATCCGCTGCAGCCGGTCGTTGGGGGACAGCGCGGAGGCGATGCCCTGCCGGGCCTCGCGCTCCAGTTCGGCCGTCGGCTGCTCGCGGAACGACCGGAACAGCCCGCTGGCCCGCTCCAGCGCGTCCCGCGGCGCCGGATACGCGTAGGCCATCAGCCCCACCATCAGGCCGACCACGACCGGGTCCACGCCGGAATGGACGAACGCCACCCACGCCGTCACGCCCAGCACCGCGTACACCGCGCTGCGGCGCAGTCCGAACGCGCGCGCCACGCCCACCAGCAGCAGCGCGCCGAGCCCCACCGCCAGCGGCGTCCACGAGATGTGGTCGCTGTACGCCACGGCGATCACCACCAGCGCCACCAGGTCGTCCACGACCGCGACGGTCAGGATGAAGGTGTGCAGCCGGCGGGGGAAGCGGGAGCCGAGCAGCGCCAGCATGCCCAGCGCGAAGGCGGTGTCGGTGGACATCGCGGCGCCCCAGCCGTGCGCGGAGGGGTGCCCCGCGTTCAGCGCCAGGTACAGCAGCACCGGCACCACCATGCCGCTGATCCCGGCCAGCATCGGCAGCGGGATCCGGCGCCGGTCGCGCAGCTCGCCCATGTCGAACTCGCGCCGCGCCTCCAGGCCCACCACCAGGAAGAACAGCGTCATCAGACCGCTGTTCACCCACTCCCGCAGGTCCATGTCCACGCCGTGCCCGCCCACCTGCACCGACATGCGGGTGGCCCACGCCGAGTCATAGCCGTGCGGCCAGATGTTCACCCACGCCAGCGCGACCAGCGTCGCCGCGAGCAGTACCGCGGCGCTGCCGGTCTCCGTGCGGATGAACGACCACGGCGACGTGGGGGACGGACCCTCCCGCTCGGTCCGCCCCGACAAGGGCGCTGTGAACCCCCGGAACATCCAGCCTCCTACCGGTCCCGATTCCTGCCACAACCCTGACATGACAGGCCCCCGCCCGGCGCGCCGGGATCATGGAACGGACGGTACCGCCGCGGACGGAACCGGGAGGCACCGGCACGCGTATTGGGTAGCGACGGCCGGACTCCCAGGAGCCACCCCAGGTGGGAGGATGGTCGAGGTCGGAGATTCGAGGTTCCACGAGGACGAGGGGCTGCCGTTGATGGCACGGGACGACGCCGTGATCGGCTGCAGCGGACGGCTGCTGATCGGTACCCGCGGCTCCGACGGTCCCGGCGAGGTGCTGGTGAGCGTCAGAGGCGGTACCGAGGCGTTCCTGGCCTGGTCCGACACGCCGCTGCCGACGGGGGCGACGGTGCTGGTGGTGGAGTCCCGCGGCACTCGCCAGGTCGACGTCATCGAATGGCTCGATCCACTGGAAGCGCCGGCCGGCTGAGCCGCGTTCGAGAAGGAGACCAAGGATGTTCGGATATCGCGTTCCCGCACCAGACGAGGCCATGCTCATCTCGGGCGGCCGACGGGGTCTGGGGGGCTCGCCGTTCCGCGTCGTCACCGGCCACGGCACGTTCGTGCTGCCGGTCTTCCGCAAGACCCGCTTCCTGACCCTGGCCATGTGCGAGGCCGAGGTCTCGGAGAGGTGCGTGACCCGGCAGGGCATCTCGCTGACGGTCAAGGCGGTCATCGCGTTCAAGGTCGGCAACGACCACGAGAGCATCGTCAACGCCGGCCAGCGGTTCCTGTCCGACCAGGACCAGATGTCGATCCTCACCGGCCGGATCTTCGCCGGCCACCTGCGGTCCATCATCGGCTCGATGACCGTCGAGGAGATCGTCACCGAGCGGCAGAAGCTGGCCACCGAGGTGCTGGAGACCTCCAAGTCGGAGATGGCCAAGATCGGGCTGATCGTCGACTCGCTGCAGATCCAGTCGATCGACGACGGCGACACCGGCTACATCGACGCGATGTCCGCCCCGCACAAGGCGGCCATCCAGCGGCAGGCGCAGATCGCCCAGGCGCAGGCCACCCAGGCGGCCGTGGAGGCGCAGCAGGCCGCCGCCCGGAACCAGGCGGAGTACGCCCGGCAGACCGCGGTCGTGCAGGCCGAGTACAACGCCGAGGTCGACCGGGTGCAGGCGCAGGCCGCCCAGGCCGGTCCGCTCGCCCAGGCGCACGCCCAGCAGGAGGTGCTCGCCGCGCAGACGGAGCTGGCGCTGCGGGCCGCCGAGCTGCGCCAGCAGCAGCTGGTCGCCGAGATCGTCAAGCCGGCCGAGGCCGAGGCCGAGCGGATCCGGGTGCTGGCCGTGGCCGACGCCGAGCGGATGCGCATCCAGGCCGCCGCGGCGGCCTCGCACGACCGGGTCGCCCTGGACCGGATGCTGATCGACCAGCTGCCGCAGATCGTCAAGGAGGCGTCGGCGGGCCTGTCCGGCGCCAACGTCAACGTGCTCAACGGCGCCGACGGCCTCAGCGAGATCGCCGCGGGCCTGGTCAGCCAGGGCCTGACGATCCTGGACTCGGTCCGCAAGAACCTCAACGGCGAGGACGGCTCCGACGGCGGCGCCTCAGGCGCCGTCGCCCTGCGCGGCTACGTCGGCAACAAGGACCAGCGGGGCGGCGCCCCGCGCAACGGCACGTCCTCCGACGGTCCCGTCGACATCGACTGACGGGTGCGCACCGGCGCCGGGCCCGCGCGGGCCCGCCGCCGGTCGGCCGCGGTCAGTCGCGCGGCCGCAGGTCCTTCACCCGCTGGATCTTGCCGACCGAGCGCTCCAGCGTCTCGGGATCGACCACGGTGACCTCCGCCGTCACCCCGATCCCGTCCTTGATGCCCTGCGCGATGGCCGCCGCGGCGGCCGCGCGCTGCTCCGGGCCCGCTTCGCCCCTGGCCTCCGCCGCCACCGTCATGTGGTCCAGCCGGCCGCGCCGGGTCAGCTCGATCCGGAAGTGCGGCGCCACGGCCGGCGTGCGCAGAACGATCTCCTCGATCTGGGTCGGGAAGACGTTCACCCCGCGCAGGATGATCATGTCGTCGCTGCGCCCGGTCACCTTCTCCATCCGCCGGAACGCCGGCCGGGCCGTGCCGGGCAGCAGCCGGGTCAGGTCGCGGGTGCGGTAGCGGATCACCGGCATCGCCTCCTTCGTCAGGGAGGTGAACACCAGCTCGCCGCTCTCGCCCTCCGGCATGATCTCGTCGGTCAGCGGGTCGACGACCTCCGGCAGGAAGTGGTCCTCCCAGATGTGCAGGCCGTCCTTGGTCTCCACGCACTCCTGGGCCACGCCGGGGCCGATCACCTCCGACAGCCCGTAAATGTCGACCGCGTCGATGCCGAACCGCTCCTCGATCTCGGCCCGCATCTGCTCGGTCCAGGGTTCGGCGCCGAATATGCCGACTCGCAGCGAGGTGCCGCGCGGGTCCACGCCCTGGCGCTCGAACTCGTCGAGCAGGGTCAGCATGTAGGAGGGCGTGACCATGATGATCTCGGGCCGGAAGTCCTGGATGATCCGCACCTGGCGGGCGGTCATGCCGCCCGAGGCCGGGATGACCGTGCAGCCGGCCCGCTCCGCGCCGTAGTGCGCCCCGAGCCCGCCGGTGAACAGGCCGTATCCGTAGGCCACATGGACCTTGTGGCCGGGCCGGCCGCCGGCCGCTCTGATGGACCGGGCCACCACGTCGGCCCACGTCGACAGGTCCTGCTCGGTGTAGCCGACGATGGTCGGCAGGCCGGTGGTGCCGCTGGAGGCGTGCAGCCGGCGCACCTGCGACATGGGCACCGCGAACATCCCGAACGGGTAGCCCTCCCGCAGGTCCGCCTTGGTGGTGAAGGGGAAGCGGGCCAGGTCGTCCAGGCTCCGGCAGTCGTCCGGGGTCACGCCCGCCGCGTCGAACTTCCGCCGGTACAGCTCCACATGGTCGTAGGCCAGCCGCAGGGTCCGCCGCAGCCGCTCCAGTTGCAGGGCGCGCAGCTCGTCGCGGTCCAACCGCTCGGCGGCGTCCAGCAGTTCGTCCGGCACCCCGCCGGCGGGCCGCAGCCGGTCCGTGTCGCCGCCGCTCATCACGCTCTCCTTCGCGCTCGCCCCCGGGCCGACCGACCGTTCGGTCCGACGTTCAGGCTAAAGAATCAGCATCCGCCGCCCCTGTCAAGGACGGTGCCAGGCTGCCCCGCGGGCCCCTGAACGTGGTGTCCGCGGCCGTCAGCGGTCCTCGCGCCCGTGCCCTTCCCCTCGCCGCCGGCCCCCGCCGGACGGTTCAGCGGTCGCGCCACGCGGGAAGCAGGGCGAGGAGCATCACGGCGGACGTGAGCGCGAAGGCGGCCGGATATCCGGTCATGGCCGCCGCGGCCCCGAACCCGACCGCGCCCAGGCCCATCCCGCCGTCGTAGGCGACGTTCCACAGGGCGCTGACCGTGCCGTACCCGGACGCCGGCACCCGGGCGTACATCAGCGTCAGCGTCGCGTTCTGCGTCACCCCGAACCCGGCCCCGAACAGCGCCACCCCGGCCAGCACCGCCACCGGGCTGCCGGTCAGCGCCGTCACCAGCAGCCCGGCGGCGGACGCCAGCAGTCCGGGCAGCACCAGCCGGGACGGGCCGCGGCGGTCGCCGAACCGCCCGGCGTACCAGCGGGCCACGGTCGCCGTGGCGGGCTGGGCGAACAGCGCGACGGCCACCACGCCGGACACCGGCGCCGGTACCGCGACCGGCAGGAAGGTCACCACGATCCCCGCGCCGAGCGCGGTCGTCGCGAACACCACGGCCGGCCGCGCCAGGGCGCCCGTCCGCAGGCCGGCCACCACGCCGGCGTCCCCGCTCGGCGAGCCCTCGCGCCCGGGCAGCCCCGGCACCACCGCGACCGCCGCCAGCGCCACCATCCCGCCGGCCACGCACACCGGGGTGAACCCCGCGTGCGACGCCAGCCAGACCCCCAGCGGCAGCCCCAGCAGCGACGGCACGCCGGAGACGATCCCGGCCAGCGCGAGCCCCTCGCCGCGCCGCTCGGCGGGGATCAGCGAGGCGGTCAGGGCCCCGCCGGCCACCACGGTCAGCGCGAAACCCAGACCGCGCAGCAGGCACACCGCGGCGATCCAGGCCATGCCGTGCCAGGCCGTCAGCACCAGGGCGGGCGCGCCGAGCAGCACCAGGCCCGCGGCCAGGGCGGCCCGGTAGCCGTAGCGCGCGACCAGGCGGGGCGTGGCCAGCTCGCCGGCGACCGTGGCGAGCATCAGCGACCCGGTGGCCAGGCCCGCGTCGCCGCCCCCGCGCTCCGCGTACAGGGGCACCACCGACAGCAGCAGGAAGAAGCTCGCCGAGGCGCCGACCACCGTCACGAAGCGCAGCACCAGCGGCCGGGTGACCAGCGGCGGGCGGGCCGGGCCAGGGGTACGGGCCGGGGTCTGGGTCTGGGTCTGGGTCTGGGCCGGTGCCGCGGACCGGCGGGGCGGAGTGGTCGTCATGCCTCGACGCTAGGAGCCGGCCGGACCCCCGATAAGCTCCATTTCCATGCCGCTGGAGTGGTCCGGTCTGTCGCCGGAACTGCTGCTCACCCTGGACCGGGGGAGTGGCGAAGGGCTGCGTGCGCAGCTGGAGCGGCAGATCAGGGACGCCATCAGAGCCGGCCGCCTGCAGGTCGGCGAGCGGCTGCCGTCCTCCCGTGAACTCGCCTGCCGCATGGGGCTGTCCCGCGGCCTGGTCCAGGACTGCTACGCCCAGCTGCGGTCCGAGGGCTACCTCGCCACCCGGGTCGGCGCCTCCACCACCGTCGCCGCCCGGGCCTGCCCGCCGGTCGCGCCCGCGCCCGAAGCGCCGCCCGCGCCCCGGCTCGTCGCCGACTTCCGGGCCGGCGTCCCCGACCTCGGCTCGTTCCCGCTCGCCGACTGGCTGTGGGCGCTGCGCGAGGCCGGGCGGGCCCTGCCGACCGCCGCCCTGGACTACGGCGCGGCGCGCGGCGCCGCGGAGCTGCGCGAGGTGGTCGCCGGGTACCAGCGCCGGGTGCGGGCCGCCGCGGCGGACGCCGAGCGGACCGTCATCTGCTCCGGCTACGCGCAGGGCCTGGACCTGGCGCTGCGCGCCCTGGCCGCCCGCGGGATCCGCACCCTCGCCCACGAGGACCCCGGCGCTCCGGCGATGACCTCCGCGGCGGCGGCGCAGGCCGGGATGGCGGCCGTCCCGGTGCCCGTCGACGAGCAGGGCATCGACGTGCGGGCGTTGGCGGCCACCGGCGCCCGGGCGGTCCTCGTCACGCCCGCCCACCAGTGGCCGACCGGCGTCGTGATGGCCGCGGAGCGGCGGCGCGCGCTGATCGCCTGGGCGCAGCGCCGCGACGCCTACGTCATCGAGGACGACTACGACGCCGAGTTCCGCTACGACCGCGAGCCGGTGGGCTCGCTGCAGGGCCTGGCCGCCGACCGCGTGCTGGCCGTCGGCACGGTGAGCAAGTCGCTGGCCCCCGCGCTCCGGCTCGGCTGGCTGCTGTGCCCGCCGCAGCTGGTCGAACCGGTCGTCGGATTCAAGGAGTTGGCCGACCGGGGCTCGCCCACCCTCGACCAGCTCGCCCTCGCCCGGCTGATCGCCTCCGGCCGCTACGACCGCCATCTGCGCCGGATGCGCGCGGTCTACGCGGCGCGGCGCGCGGCCCTGGTCGAGGCACTCGCCGTGCACGCCCCCGGCGTGCGGCTGACCGGCCTGGCGGCCGGGTTCCACGCCGTCGCGCACCTCGGCGCCGGGCGCGACGAGGAGGCCGTCGTGGCCGCGGCACGCGCCCGGCAGGTCGGCCTGTACGCCATGGCGGCCAACCGGGCGGAGCCGGCGCGCGCCGACGGCCCCCGGCTGGTGCTGGGCTTCGGCAACGTCGGCGAACGCGCGGTGACGCAGGGGATCGCCGCGGTCGGCGACCTTCTGGCGGGCTGACCGGCCCGTGACCGTGGCCCGTCGCCTGGGCGGATCCTCGCCGGTTCCGGCGGTCCCGGGGACCCCGCCGAGCTCGGCGACCGGCGGATACGCCGCTCCGCGCCCGCAGTTGGCGGGAATCCGATCCTGCCCGCCCCCTTGACGGACCGCGCGCGGAGCAACACCCTTGTGCCGCACAGGTGTTAGGAAGCTTTCCTAACTATCTCCCACCCTGTGCTGTTCCGTGCCCGGCCGTGCCCCGCGGCCGGCCGTGCACGGCGCACCCCACCCTCGGCGAGGAGCTGACCCGATGCCCCGACCCCTCACCACCGCGACGGCCGCCGCCGTCGCCACCTGCTGCGCCACCGCCGGCCTGCTGCTCGGCACCGGCGGCCCGGCCGGCGCCGCCACCGCACCCGCCCACCCCTTCCCGGTCCACACCGCCTACAAGGTCGGCGTGCGGCCCTCGGCGAGCCAGTCCTCGCGCGACAGCGCGGTGAAGAAGGCGTACGACGCCTGGAAGAAGAACTACCTGGTCCACGGCTGCGCCTCGAACGAGTACTACGTGTCCACCAAGGGCGACGACGACGCGCCGCACAACGGCACGGTGTCCGAGGCGCAGGGCTACGGCATGAACATCGTGCCGCTGATGGCCGGTTACGACGCGAACGCCAAGGCCGAGTTCGACGGGCTGTGGCAGCTGGTCAAGAACCACAAGGACCACGACGGGCTGATGCAGTGGCAGCTCGACGGCAAGACCTGCAAGTACACCGACAGCGGCACGCCCGACTCGGCGACCGACGGCGACCTCGACATCGGCTACGGCCTCATCCTCGCCGACAAGCAGTGGGGCGGCTACACCGCCGACGCCAAAGCCTGGCTGGCCAGCGTCTACGCCCACGACGTCGCCTCCGACGGCCACCTGAAGTGCGAGGACGACGGACCCTCCACCGACACGCGCCCCTCGGACATGATGCTCGACCACCTGCGCGCGTTCGCCGCGTACGACACCGCGCACAACTGGAAGAAGGTCGTCACCCGCACCGAGGCCGTGATCAGCGAGTTCACCGCCAAGTACTCCTCGTCCGCCGGCCTGCTCTCGGACTTCGTGGTGGGCGCCAACACCACCAGCCCCAAGCCCGCGCCCGCCGACTACCAGGAGAGCCAGCCCGACAACATCGTCGGCTACAACTCCCTCCGCGTCCCCTGGCACCTGGGCACCGACGCGCTGGTCAACGGCTCCTCGACCGCCTCCGTCGCCTACTCCGCCGCCAAGAAGGAGTCCGCCTGCCTCAAGAAGCTGTCCGGCGGCAACCCCGCGAAGGTGCAGCCGCACATCAAGCTCGGCTGCGCCAACGGCAACGTCTCCGGCGACACCCAGGCCGAGGAGGCCGGCGACTCCGCGGGCCCGGCCGCCATGGCCGCGGGCGACCAGGCGTGGACCGACGCGATCTGGAAGCAGCTGGCGAGCAACCCCTTCGGCGACGCCTACTACGGCGAGACGATCAAGATGCTCGTCTCCATCGTCATGGCCGGCGACTACTGGAACCCGGTGGCCTGACCGCCGCACGCCGCCCCGGCGGCACCTCACCCTGACGGCCCTGCGACAGCCGGGCCGCGGCTCCCCCGGCTTGCAGCGCCGGGGGAGCCGCCCGCGTGCCCGCCGGGCCGCCCCACTCCGCTGGCGGGCCGGGTGCCACGGGGGTAGACCGGGATGTGCGAGGCCGCGGACCGTGGGCAGGGGACAGACACGACCGCCTGGACCCGGAGAAGGGACGGACATCGTGGCACGACCGAAGATCCTCGTGGTGGGCGCCGGATTCGCGGGGGTGGGCTGCGTGCGCCGGCTTGAGCGCGGCCTGACCCCGAACGAGGCCGATCTCGCGCTGGTCACCCCGTCCTCCTACCAGCTGTACCTGCCGCTTCTCCCGCAGGTCGCCTCGGGCATCCTCACCCCGCAGTCCATCGCGGTGTCCCTGCGCCGCAGCCGCCGGCACCGGACCCGGATCATCCCCGGCGGCGCCATCGGCGTGGACACCAAGGCCAAGGTGTGCGTGGTCCGCAAGATAACGGGCGAGCTGGTCAACGAGCCCTACGACTTCATCGTGCTCGCGCCCGGCAGCATCACCCGCACCTTCGACATCCCCGGCCTGCTCGAGCACGCCCGCGGCATGAAGACCCTCGCCGAGGCCGCCTACGTGCGCGACCACGTCATCGCCCAGCTCGACCTCGCCGACGCCAGCCAGGACCAGGCCGAGCGCGCCTCCCGGCTGCAGTTCGTCGTCGTCGGCGGCGGCTACGCCGGAACCGAGACCGCGGCCTGCCTCCAGCGGCTCACCAGCGCCGCGGTCCGGCGCTACCCGCGGCTGGACCCCGCGCTCATCAAGTGGCACCTCATCGACATCGCCCCCAAGCTCATGCCCGAACTCGGCGACAAGCTCGGCCGCAGCGCCCAGCAGATCCTCACCGAGCGCGGCATCGAGATCTCCCTGGGCGTGTCCATCGACAAGGCGGGCTCGAACGAGGTCACCTTCACCAACGGCCGCGTGGTGCCCACCCGCACCCTGATCTGGACCGCCGGCGTCGTCGCCAGCCCGCTGGTCGCCACCCTCGGCGCGGAGACGATCCGCGGCCGCCTCGCGGTGACCGCCGAGATGACGCTGCCCGGCTTCGACGGCGTGTTCGCCCTCGGCGACGCCGCCGCCGTCCCGGACCTGGCCAAGAACGAGGAGGGCGCGGTGTGCCCGCCCACCGCGCAGCACGCCATGCGCCAGGGCCGCAGGGTCGCCGACAACGTGCTCGCCACGCTCCGCAACCAGCCGCTCCAGCCCTACACCCACAAGGACCTCGGCCTGGTCGTCGACCTCGGCGGCCGGGACGCCGTCTCCAAGCCGCTCGGCGTCGAACTGCGCGGCCTGCCCGCCCAGATCGTGGCCCGCGGCTACCACTGGTCGGCGCTGCGCACCAACGTGGCGAAGGCCCGGGTGATGACCAACTGGCTGCTGAACGCGGTCGCCGGCGACGACTTCGTCCGCACCGGATTCCAGGCCCGCACCCCCGCGACGCTGCGCGACTTCGAGTACACCGACGCCTACCTCACCCCGGAGCAGCTGCAGGAGCAGGCCGCCACCGGGATCACCGGGCAGGACTGAGACCGGGCGCCCGGCAGGCGGCTCCGCGGGCCCACGGCCGGGTGCCGGTCACGGGCGCCCGCGCGGGCTGGCATGATCGGTGTCGTGGTTGAGCGCATCATCGCCGCGTGTGACGGGGCATCGAAGGGAAATCCGGGACCGGCCGGGTGGGGGTGGGTCATCGCCGACGGCGGTGGTGAGCCCGATCGCTGGGAGGCGGGCCCGCTGGGCACCGCCACCAACAACGTGGCCGAACTGACCGCGCTGGAGCGGCTGCTGACCGAGGTCGACCCGGCCGTGCCGATGGAGATCCGGATGGACTCCCAGTACGCGATGAAGGCGGTCACCACCTGGCTGCCCGGCTGGAAACGCAAGGGCTGGAAGACCGCGGCGGGCAAGCCCGTCGCCAACCAGGAGCTGGTGGTGCGGATCGACGCGCTGCTGGGCGGCCGCAGCGTCGAGTTCCGCTACGTCCCGGCCCACCAGGCCGACGGGGACCGGCTGAACGACTTCGCCGACCGCGCCGCCAGCCAGGCCGCGCTCACCCAGCAGCCCGCCGGCAGCGTCCGCGGCTCCGCGGCGCCCCCGCCGTCCCCGGACACCCCGAAGAAGCCGCGCGGCGCCTCCTCCGGCTCGGGCGGTTCCGGTTCCGCCGCCCCCTCCGGTACCCGCGCCCGGTCCGGGCCGGCCCGCACCCTGAAGGCGAAGTACCCCGGCCGCTGCCGCTGCGGCCGCTCCTACGCCGCCGGCGAGACGATCACCAAGAACTCCGACGGCTGGGGCCACCCCGACTGCCGGTGACGGGCGGGGGTCAGGCCCCGGCCCGTGCGGCAGGAACGTCCTCTGCATCGCGGTAGCGCAGCAGCAGCATCGCCGCGTCGTCGTGGAGGGGGCCGCGGACGTGGCGGATCAGGTCGACGCGCAGCGCCTCCAGGGCGTTCTCCGGGTCGCTGTCGGCCAGCAGGGCCGCCCGGTCCCCGAGCGGATAGAACACCCCGCCGGCGTCCCGGGCCTCGGTGACCCCGTCGGTGTACAGCAGCATCTGGTCGCCCGGCCGGAACGCCACCGGGAACGCCTCCGCGCGCTCCCCGGTGGGCAGGCCGACCCCGAGCGGCAACGCGTACGACGGCGGCTCGGGGAAGTCGACCCGGCCGCCGGCGCGGACCAGCATCGGCGGCGGGTGCCCGTAGTTGAGCACCGTCGCGCCGCCGGCCGGGGTGATCTCCACCATCAGCGCGGTCACGAACTTCTCGCCGCTGATCGTGCGGTCCGCCGCCCGCTGCACCCGCTCGCCGACGCCCTCCAGGGTCTTCTCGTCGTGCGCGGCCTCGCGGAACGCGCCCAGCACCACGGCCGCGGTCTCCACCGCGTCCAGGCCCTTGCCCTGCACGTCCCCGATGATCACCCGCACGCCCGTGGGGGAGGCCACCACCTCGTAGAGGTCGCCGCCGATCCTGGCCTCGGCCACCGCCGAGGTGTACGAGACGGCGGCGCGCAGATGACCGGCGCTGCGCGGCACCGGGCGCAGCAGCACCCGCTGGGCGACCTCGGCGATCGACCTCACGTTGGCCAGCTCCCGCTCGCGCCGCTGCCGGGTCACCGCCGCGATCACGGCGGCCACCGTCACCCCGACCACCGCCCCCACGGCGGCGAAGCCGCGCCGGTGCGCGAACAGCCCGTCGACGGCGCCGAGAGCGCATACCACGGCGACGGCCAGCGCGCCGACCACCACCGTCCGCTCCCAGCTGCCCACCAGACCCGCGAAGGCGGGACCCAGCGCGACCAGCGGGAGCAGTCCGACACTGGCGCCGCCGACTCCGTCGACCACCGCCACCACGGCCATCACCGCGTACGGCAGGACCGTCAGGAGCAGTGGCGCCGGCCGCGCCGGGGCCGCCGTACCGGCCGCCCCGGGGATCGTACGGCCGGTGCCGAACGCCTCCCGGATGCGTCCCAGCACGCTGCCTCCTTCCCCCCGCACTTCCCCGTCCTGAGAGCAGGCCGCGGCAACCGCTTGCCTGCCCCCACCCTACGTACGGTCACCGATTCGAGCCCAGTGTGCCGTCACCCCCATGAGCGACACGCCGTGAGGACGCGGACCCGCGGCACCGCCGACGATCGGGTGAAGGCGCGGCCGCCCGGTGTCCGAACGGTAATTTTCTCCCGCTTTCGCAGTTTCGTCATCGATGGGAGAGATATGCGTACCCGCAGTGCTCTGGCCGCCTGTGGCCTGGCCGCCGTCGTGATCGCCGGCGGCGCCGGCACCGCCTCGGCGATCGGCAACGACGAGGGTTCCACCACCGTCAACGGCAACGGCGCGACCCAGGCATACGGCAACACGTCCACCGGCGGCCAGCTGAGCCCGCAGGTCGGCCTGGTGCAGGGCTCGCTGAACAAGCTGTGCCTCGGCGTTCCGGCCAAGGCCAACGTCGGGTCGCTGATCGGCGCGGTGCCGATCACCGTCCAGGACGTCAACGTGCTGGCCAACCCGCAGAACCAGCAGTGCGCGGAGAACTCCACGCAGGCCAAGGGGGACGAGGCGCTCTCGCACATCGCCGACGACATCCCGATCCTGACCGGGAACGGCGCGCAGAACGGCTGAGCCGTACCAAAGGCGCCTGCCGCCGCCCACGCAGGGCGGCGGCAGGCACCTGGTACGTGCCGGCCGGGGACACCGGCCGGGATCCGGGCCGGCCCGGGTCAGCGCTTGCCGACCACGGCGAACATCAGCCACAGGTAGAACGCCATGACGTGGGCCACCACCACGTAGACCAGGACGCGGAAGGTCACACCGCGTTCCTTGCGCTTCTCGCTGCCGTTGGTGGTGGGCACCACCCGCGGGGCCGGAACCGGTTCCGTGTCGTTCGCCGTCATCGCCGCTCTCCTCGCATCCTCGTGGCCTGGTCGGGCCCGATGCACAGCCCGGACGTCTCGCTCTGCATCAGCGTGTGGACGAACAGCAGATCCACCCCGTCCCCGCCGCCCGCGGCCAGCCGGTGCGGCACCAGGGAGTCGAAGTGCGCGGAGTCGCCCACCGCCAGCCGGTGCGTGCGCTCCCCGAGGGTCAGCTCCAGCTCGCCGGCCATGACGTACAGCCACTCCTCGCCGGGGTGCACCCGTACCAGCGCGCGCTGCGCGCGGGCGGGCACGTGGACCCGCAGCGCCTGCATGGCCCGCCCGGTGCCGCCGGCCCGCCAGTACGTCCAGCCGCCGGCCGGTACCGGCGTCATCCGGGCGCCGCGTACGATGGGATCGGGTTCGGCGTCCGACTCGCCCAGCAGGTCCGACACGGTGGTGCCGTAAAGCCGGGCGAGCCCGAGCAGGACCGGGAGCGAGGGTTGCCGCAGCCCGGACTCCAGGCGTGAGAGGTGCGCGGCCGACAGGCCGAGCCGTGCGGCCGCGGTCTCCAGGGTCAGCCCGCTGCCCCGGCGCCGCTCCCGCAGGCGCGGCGCCAGGACGAGGTCCTCCGTCCCGGTGGGGCCGGATCCGTCCGCTGTGTCCATGGCTCCATGGAACAACCCCTGTGCCTGTCAGGCAAACTTCTTGCCTCAGAGGCAAACCGCCGGATGCCGGGCCGTCCGGCGGCCCCTACCGGGCCCCGCTCACGAGGGCGGATTACCCGTCGTACCGGGCGCGAACGGCGTGATCGCGAACTCGTCGTTGCAGATCGTGATCTGGCCCGCGAACACCAGCGAGGCCCTGCTGCCCGGCGGGTAGATCCGCAGCTTCGCCGACTCCGGCAGGCAGGTGCCCATCTGGTTGGCGGTGTGGATGGTGTCGCTCGCCGAAGCGCCCGGCTGCAGCACCACCGGCTGGTACGAGCTCGGTTCGCGGGTCGCCGGCCGGCCGATCTGCCGGCCGTTCGCGTCGAGCACCGACAGGCCCGGGTAGCCGGTCAGATGGCACGCCGTCGCGCTGTGGTTGGTCACCACCAGGTACCGGTACAGGTTGCCCGCGCCCGCGTCCGAGCCGCCGAGGGACGGCGTCAGCTGGTCCGCGGTGCACATGGGGCTCGAAGCGGTGCCGGTGTCCGTGCCGGTGGGCGTCGGGGTGACCGTGCCGCCCTTGGTCGGCCCGGCGGTCGGGCCCGGGCCGCCGGCCGGCGGCGGGCTGCTCTGCCCGCCCGTCGT
>Ga0123353_10004381_pt1 | contig 18163 bp, 13 predicted proteins | sample TergutLab28metaG_3_FD_92763 | JGI IMG/M metagenome (GOLD analysis project Ga0123353, IMG submission 92763) | Labiotermes labralis P3 segment gut microbial communities from Petit-Saut dam, French Guiana - Lab288 P3 | ecosystem: Host-associated > Arthropoda: Insects > Digestive system > Gut ... | reverse complement strand
CGTATTCATGACAAGTCCTCCGTGAGTTGGGGCAAAATAGCCCCGACAATATAGAATTTATCATGTTTTTAGTCAACTTCAAGTTTTAGACTTGACACACCACTAGCATCATCCGGCATGAGGCGAATCGCTTCGGTATATTCTGCAACGGCACTGTCGGTATCGCCTTTGTCAGCGTAATCGGTTCCCTGGTTGTTGTAGGCCTCGGCATTTAAGTCCACAGCGTGTTGCGACGTGTCCGGCGTCATCCTTCCACACGACAATCCCCAAATCGAAAACATTCCTATCAAACACAACACACAAGCAACCGAAAGAACCACAGCCGGCTTGAGAGCTGGTTTGAGTTGGCTTTCGGCAGGTTTCTCCCCGGATCGGGCCGGTTTTTCTGTCATGTTTGGTCCTTTCTTTGTTTTTTTGCCACGGAAGGCACGGAAAAACACGGAATTGGGAAATTGGGGTTTTCGTGAGGCGAATCGAACGTAGTGAGCATGAGCTACCGGGGTCCAGCGTCCTTACGCTGGTGCGATCGGACGGCATGTTGCCATTTTAACCGTCTTGAAACGTTTTATCAATTCCCAAGGCGACGTTTCCGTTGGTGGTGGCCATTTCCAGGGCGGTTGCTGCCGGGATTTCCGGGTAATCCTGGAGCAAAACACGAAGTGTCTGGGACATCGAAAGAGGGCCGTTGGGCCATGACGCCCGGCTGTCGGTTCCCAGGGCAACATGGACGCCGAGGTCAAGCATTTTCTTGAGGGGATACCGCTTGTGTCCGAAGTAACGATGAGGAACCGGACAAAAAACGACTGACATTTTCTCATGATGCGCCGCAAGGAACCTGATTTCTTCGTCGTCCAAATAGTTTCCGTGAATCACAACGGCACGATCCGCTTCCGCCAAAAGTTTGAGATAATCAAGGGGACGGTCGCCGAGAAGAGTCTTTTCAGGCCGGTAATCCGGGTCGGCCCGACGCATCATTTCCAGCATCGGACCGGATTGGTGATGCAACAATTCCAGTTCATCACGGGTTTCGGCCAGGTGAATGGCCAATGGAATCTTGAATTTTCGGGAAAGAGCAACCGTTCCTTCGAGCAATTCCGGACAAATGGTGTACGGAGCATGAGGCGAAAGTCCTGACGAAAGTCCGGCGGAGTTTGCGTGCCTCAAAAAACTTTCCGCGGTTTCGAGCCGCTTGCGGGTCCGATCGGAATTCCAAGCGATAAGCTCAAGAAACCTGCGTCCCGGGATGTCCGGAAAAACAGCATCAGGCTCTTGAACAATATTCCCCACGGCAACGGTGCCGGTTTGCCGGAGTTCCTCCATTCCCTGCCTGACCGCTTTTTCCACGGAGTAGGCCGGGTCGCTTCGGTGTTTCATCACTTCGGCAATCCAGTCCGGAAACGAACCGGTCCAGGCGATCGGCTTTTGAAAACCACTTAATTCCAAATGTGTATGAGCGTTGATAAATTGGACAGAATTTACAGATTGTGGAGACATGGATAATCTGAAAAACGGTATAAAAAAAACGGCATCGAACACGTCACGTGTCCGACACCGTGAAAAATTGCCCCGTTATGAGGAGATTTCGATGATTGACCGACCCAGTTCGTGTCACATCGAAGGCCCCTCGCCTTTACCAGGAGGGAAAAGGTGATGCCAAGTCCCGCGTCCTCAGCACTCACAACAGAGCATCAGGAGGAAAGGTGCAAAACTGAATTCGTCAGTTCTACGTTTCGACACGGGGATCATACTGATTCCGGAAAACTCATTCAAGAGGAATTTCTTTCTGAAATTACCTTTTTTTCAATTTTTTGTCGTTTTTCGTTTACCAACCAATGAAAAAAGGGCAACCACGCCAAGAATGTAGCCGACGCCGCCGATGATGTCGGAAAAATACCGGTGTTTTCGGAGGAGATCGATCTCCTGACGAATTTTGTAAAGATTTTCATTGATTTCATTGAAAAATTCTGAGGTTGCCGCCTCAGATTCCGGTGTTGCCGCCACTTTCACGGTCTCTTTTGCGGTTTCTTTATCGGGAGCAGGCTCTTTATCGAGAAGGGACTCAAGTTTTCGAGAAAACGCCAGCGTCGTCTCCGCCTCATGACCGTCGGGAAGCGAGGCCGTGACCCGATAACGTCCCGGTTCGGCAAGTTGACCCGAAAAATATCCCTTTTCATCGGTCGTGCTTTCGGCCACGACATCGCCGTTTCGCGCCAAAATCTCGATTTTCACCCCTTTGATTGGCTTGCTTTCCGAAGAAATTGTCCCTTGAACCCGTCCCGAGGACGAAACATCGGCGAAAATCTGCATGTCGTGAGAAAATACAGGTTTTTGCACAAAAAATGAAATTACCGCAAACAAAAGGATCGTAATTTTATGATTGTAAAGCATTTTTTCCATAAATTGTTGATGGTTATCGTTGTTCCGGCAAAGTCATGACTGTTGCCGTTTGCTTTGTATAACTTCTTCTTGTTTTGTATAACTTCTTCGCAACTGGCCACATGCCGCGTCGATGGAATTCCCTTTTCGGAAACGAATTTTGACCCCCACCCCTCCTTCTTCCAGGAGACGGGCAAACTCTTTGACAACGGTTGATGAGGGGGTTTTGTATGGAAGTCCTTCCACAGGATTGAACGGAATCAGGTTCACGATGGCGGTCCGGTTTTTCAAGAGCCGGACAAGTTCGCGGGCATGTTCCGGACGATCATTCAACCGGTCGATCAACACATATTCAAAAGTCACCCGGCGACCGGTCGCTTCAAAAAAACGGTCGGTTGCAATCATGATCCGGTCAATTCCCGTGAGTCTGTTTTGAGGCACAATTTCATTGCGAAGCGTGTCGTTCGGGGCATGGAGCGAAACGGCAAGACGGTAACTGACACCCGAGCCGGCAAGTTTTTCGATCCCTTCAGGGAGTCCGACGGTGGAAATGGTCACACGTCGTTTACTGAGGTCGAGACTCTCCGTCGAGGTTGCCTCCGCAAGTGCCGGGAGAAGTGCTGCGAGATTCAAAAGCGGTTCTCCTGTCCCCATGACGACCAAATGCGTGAGTCGCTCCGTTTTCGGAAGCAGCCGATTCAGGCGAAGAATTTGTTCGAGGATTTCTCCCCGAGTGAGGTTGCGGACAAAACCGTCGAGTCCGCTGGCACAAATGGAACACCCCATGGCGCAACCGACCTGAGTGGAAAGGCAGGCCGTCCGGTGATTTCGGTCGTCGCGGAGCAACACGCATTCCACCCGGTGACCGTCGGGCCATTCTATCAGGAGTTTTTCGGTCCGGTCGTCCGATTTTCGATGGGCAATCACATCTCCGACAAACACGGTGTACTTTTCGGCAAGAGTTTCCCGCAGTTTGCGCGAAAGGTCGGTCATTTCCCCCAAGGAACCCGCCTTTTGCGCAAAACACCAATGCCGTATCTGGTCAATCCGAAACGGAGGAAACCGGAAAGGGGCAAGCTCCTTTTCCAACTCCTGTTTGTCAAACTCAAGAAGAGAAATCTTGTCAGACATTGGTACAAAAGCATCAGGCATTGGTACAAAGGCAGAAGGTAAAAGGGGATAGAGAGAAAATCTTCCCCCTTCTCCTTTTCCTCTTTTAAAAACCAAAATCCTGATATTGTGGCTGCCGCTCCTGCTGTTGGCGACGTTGCTGGTTCAGTTGCATCATCCGTTCCCTGTACGCGTCGGGTCTTTCCAGCCATTTGAAATCGGTCAGTATTTGAATTTGCTGGTCGATCGCATCCTGAATCTTTTCGCGTTGGACCTGCATGGCATACTGTATCCCGTAAAACCGCTGGAAGGGACTCGCCTCGAACATGGTGAGAAGTTCCTGATCCGTCGGAGTCTTTTCAAGCATGTTGATGACGTAACACGTATTTTCCGGCTGATTGATTGCCGTGCCAAACTCCCCTTTGTTGAGGGCGAAGACATTGCGCATAAAATCATCACCCCAGGCGACAATCACCTTATTCTGCTGTCGGGCGGCACCGATTTCGACACCCAACTCGCGGATTTCTCCTGGAACAAGTGGAGGAAATTCATAACGGGTCAATCTCGGTTCCTCGAACCAGGGAAAATAATCGGTTTCAACCACGGCCTTGATTTGGGGGTTGGGATTCGCCGTGAAGTATTCCTGGAGCGACTGTCCTGATTTTGTCACTTCTTCGGCAAGTTGCCTGACCTTTTCCCGGGCAATGGCTCGGGCCTCGACCTCTTTCCAACGTTTTTTCACGGTTTCGGCGATACCGTCGTCGGTAAACTTTGGTGTTGTTTGTTCCTGAGTGTTCATGACCCAGAAAAGATACTCCGTTCCGGACGAAATGGACCGGTAAGGATAGTTCTCAAGGAGTCCCGAAGAGTCAAACAGGAGGTCCAGCACCGCGCGGTTCGAATATTGAGACGAAAGGACAACCGACGAGGAAAACCGATAATCGGCGTTGTACATTTTGTACATGTCGACGTTTTCAAGGATGTTGTAGACAAGACCGGCCTCGACGGCAAGGGCTTTCAGATCAAGTCGCTTGAGTTCCGCGCCCCCTCCTGTCAGTTCCTGACGATTTCCGTGCATGATCGATTCGTCATAAAAACGGTTCATCCGTTCTTCGATCTGTTGCAGCTTTTCCACGGCTTTCTGGCGTGCAAGGATTGTCCGGATTCTTGCCTCGACCTCCGCCAAAGGTTGGTAAAGCGGTTTTTCTTCCGCCGGTTGCGTTTCAAGAGTTGTTTCAGGAGTTGGAGTTATCGTTTCAGGAGTTATAGAGGAGGTGGGCGAAGCGATTTCAGAAGCGGCATCAACCGGCGGGGTCTCGACGGCAGTCGGCATGGTTGTTTCAGCAGGTGTATCGGGTGTCGTCACGGATGTTGTTGCTGGTGCCGCTTCAGTCGCCGGTGCCGGTTCAGCAGACTGTGAAACTTCGACAGACGCCGGAAGTTCATTTTCTGCAGGATGTTCGGTCTCCGTTGACATATCTGCTTCCGAATCTTCCGTTTTTGCCTCGGTTTCCAACTCCGTTTGATAGACAACCAGTCGGAATGGCGAATCTTGGGTGTTCCACGAAGAATTTTCCGAGTCTTCTTGCGAAGCCGGAGGCGTTTGTTCAGCAGGAACCTCTGTCGGGCCCCCAGCCGGGACATCTGCTGGACCATCTGTCGAAATATCTGCCGGAACATCTGTCGGGACGGATGGTTCTGTCGATGATTCCGGGGTTGTGAGAATCAGCGGAAGATTCAAGTCCGAGGAAGAAGGAGCGGAAGGAACAGGGGTAGGTGTTGTTAACGGACTTCGATTCAGGTTGAGAGGATTGAGGTTGAGATTCGGCATCGGACGACTAAAAGGGTTGGATGTTCCCGGCATGTTCGGCAAGGACCCCAAACCGCTCGAATCTGCTTCTGAAACGTTCTTAAAAAGGGTTTCTCTATTTTCGTCGTAGAATTTCTGAACTTCCTCCGGAGTGATTGCCGCCGTGTCGAGACGCGACGGGTCCATTTCAATAAATTCCACCGTGGTTCGGCGCGGAATCGCAAAACCGGTCTCAGACAAACTCGGATCCTGAACACGAGACTTGTTCTGTTCGAAAAATTCCTTGAGTTCCCTCTCGCTCGGCTCGGACACCTCATGGACAAAAGAGGTCACGTCGACTGCTGCAGCCTGGATTTTCGCCAGTTGTTTGAAGCGGCAGAACCATTCGAATTCCTGAGTCGGGGTGATTCCCTGAACCGAATGAAGATACCCTCCGTCAAAAACCTGGGCGAGAATATCCCGTTGGAGAAGGCCAATCACGGAATCGCTGGAAATATTCATCGACTGGCAAATCTCCATGTAGATTTGGTCAGTCAGTTTGTTGTCGGACATCATCCGGAGATAATCGGCGACCATCTGTCTCGAAATGGAAAATCCCTGCCGCTTCATTTCCTGGATTTTGAGCCAGTGATAGACGAGCGACTCGTCTGAGTGGGTCGAGAGGATCATGGCCCGGTTCCGGAATCCCATGGCTACCTGCTGCTGCGATGCCTGTTGAATCAAATAGTTGGCGGAACTGTAGAATTGCTGCAACAGTTGGTTTTCACGACGGATATTCTCAATACGCTGATTGTTGATTTTTCCGAACCTGCTTGTCGCAAGGGTGACATTTGTCGAGTGGAGCGAGATATTCTGGATCTGCATCCAAGTCGGAATCACAATGAAACTGAGCATCGCCATGATGCCGAGAGCAACCAAAGCGGATTTTTGGTATCTGCGAAACGTTCTAAAGGGATTGGCCATTCAATGAATCCTTAACTCTTGACGGAGAAACATTCACGGCACCACATTTCTGCCCGAACTTCGGGTGAATCAGGTGAAAGAAAACAATAGCCCGCCATTATAACGCTTTTTTTCAAAGAAGAAACATGACTTCACATACTTTTTCGGGAAAGTTCGTCTCCTTTTCGACGGACGTCTTGTTTCCGGGAACCGTCTATTTGTTTTCTGGCCAGTCTATCATGAAAATGCACTTATCTATTTTATCTATTTTGCATATTTGTTAAAAATCCTCCGTTATTTTTGGAAAAAATGTTGTATGACAGGAAAAAAAACACAAAATTTGACGATGTTCCATTGACAAAAAATCGGGAACTCTGTATTAGCTATAGTAGATTATGGGCTGTAGACTGTGGGTTTGAGGTAAAAACGCAAAGCGTCGATTGAAAAAACTTTGTGTTTTGATTTTTGCGTTTTGATCATTGCGCTGACTCAAGCTAACAACTCAAGCCAACAATCTTAATATTTTTTTGAACACTTATTTTTTTATATCATCTCACACAAGTTTTATGGCAAAAACGACATCGGGAAACGGACATTACCTGGTCATTGTGGAGTCTCCGGCCAAGGCACGGACCATTGGAAAATACCTCGGAAGCAATTACACGGTTGAGGCGAGCATCGGACATATCCGCGACCTCCCCAAAGGCGCCAAAGATATTCCCGAACAGTATAAAAAGGAGAAATGGAGTCGTCTCGGCGTGAATGTCGACGCGGATTTTGAACCGATTTACGTTGTTTCCGGCGACAAAACCAAGCAGATTAAGAAACTCAAAGATGCCCTGAAGTCGGCGGATGCCCTGTATCTCGCGACGGACGAAGACCGTGAAGGAGAGGCGATCAGTTGGCATCTTTGCGAGGTGCTCAAACCGAAAGTGCCGGTCAGCCGACTCGTATTCCACGAAATCACCAAATCGGCGATTCAAAACGCCATCAATTCTCCCCGGGCGATTGACGAGGACCTGGTTCACGCCCAGGAAACCCGCCGAATTATTGACCGGCTCTACGGTTACGAGGTTTCGCCGCTCCTGTGGCGCAAAGTGGGAAGCAGACTTTCCGCCGGTCGGGTCCAAAGTGTCGCGGTCAGATTGATTGTTGAACGGGAACGGGAACGGATGAAATTCCATTCCGCCACCTATTGGGACCTTCTCGGCCTTTTTGCGAAACATGATTCCGATCAAACGTTTCAGGCCGGCCTGATCTCTGTTGGTGGTCGCAACATGCCGACAGGAAAAGACTTCGACCCCAACACCGGAAAATTGTTCGACGCGAAAACACTACTTCTCGACGAAGAAAAAACCCGGAATTTGGCTGAACGATTGCTACGTGGAGAAGCAAAAGTCGATTCCATTGAAGACAAGCCCTACACCCAAAGACCTTATGCTCCGTTCACGACAAGCACGCTCCAACAGGAGGCAAACCGGAAGTTCGGATTCACCGCCCGGACGACCATGAGTCTTGCGCAAAGTCTTTACGAGAACGGACATATCACCTACATGCGTACCGACTCGACGACGCTTTCCACGGAAGCGATCAATGCGTCACGGGAACTGGTTCGCTCTCAATACGGCGACAAATATCTGCCGGATCAGCCACGAATTTATCAAACGAAAGTCAAAAATGCTCAGGAAGCCCACGAGGCCATTCGTCCGGCGGGAAGTCATTTCGATCTCCCGGAACGCCTCCGGAGTCGCTTGTCTTATGATGAGTTCCGGCTTTATGATTTGATCTGGAAACGAACGATTGCCAGTCAAATGGCCGATGCCCGGGGGCGCAGAATGATGATCACGATCGCGCTGGATGACGCTTTGTTCTCGGTTTCCGGACGTTCGATTGAGTTTCCCGGTTTTCTCCGGGCTTATGTCGAAGGTTCCGACGACCCGAACGCCGAACTGGCCGACCGTGAAACAATACTTCCGGATGTTGTTGTCGGAGAAAAGGTGAAATGCCTGCATCTTGAGGCGAAATCGCACACCACGATGCCGCCGAACCGTTATTCAGAAGCGTCACTGACAAGAACGCTTGAAGAAAAAGGGATCGGCCGCCCAAGCACCTATGCGTCGATCATTGAGACAATCCTCAACCGCAATTATGTGTTCAAAAAAGGGAATGCCCTGGTCCCGACATGGACGGCGTTCGCGGTTTGTCAACTTCTCGAAACACATTTGCCGGAACTGGTGGATTATGCGTTCACGGCCCAACTGGAGGACCAGCTTGACGCGATCAGTCGCGGTGAAATGGGGGCGATCAATTATTTGAGGAGCTTTTATTTCGGCGACGACAATCCCGGTTTGAAGCCGACACTCGAAAACAAGATTGGCGAAATTGACGCCCGGGACATCAGCCAGATTGAAATCGGAACACCGATTCGTGACGACGGAAGTCGTGACGAGCCGATTTATGTTCGTGTCGGGCGTTACGGACCGTTTCTTCAACAGGGGGAACGAAAAGCGACAATTCCCGAGGGTTTTTCCCCCGACGAGATGACACTTGATGCCGCCGGCGAGTTTCTGGCCAAAGCCGAACAGGGGGACGAACCTCTGGGTTATTGTCCGGACACGGGAAAGCCGGTTTTTCTGAAAAACGGTCGTTTCGGACCTTATATCCAGCGGGGAACTCCCGAAGACGAGGAAAAACCGCAAAATGCGTCTCTCTTGCCGGGGATGTCGCTTGATGACGTGGATTTGGAAACCGCCTTGAAGTTGTTGAGTCTCCCACGAATTGTCGGTGCAAATGACGCCGGAGAGGAAATCGTCGCGCAAAACGGACGGTTTGGCCCCTACATCAAATGCGGCAAAGAAACCCGGTCGTTGCCTAAGGAAATGTCGCCGTTGACAATAACGCGGGAACAGTCGCTGGAACTTCTTGCGAAACCGAAATTCCAGCGGGCAACGCGGGGACAGGCGGCTCCGCCGCTCAAGGAGTTCGACGAGTCTCCGGTGACCGGAAAAGTGGTCCGCGTTCTCAGCGGCAGGTTCGGCAACTACATCACCGACGGGGAAACCAACGCGACAATGCCGAAAAGCCTGACATTTGAGGAATTGACGTTTGAGCGGGCTCTTGATCTTTTGGCGGAACGTGCCGCCAGAGGCCCCTCGAAAAAACGAGCTTCCCGGAAGAAAACGACAAAGAAAACAGTCAAAAAAGCGGTCAAGAAGGTCGCAAAAAAACCAGTAAAAAAGGTTGTCAAAAAAGCGGCTAAAAAGGTTACAAAAAGACCGGCAAAAAAGATTGTCAAGAAAAAATAAGTCATATTTTTAAGTCTACAGACTAAAGTCTATAGTTTACTCGGGCAGGGGTTCTCCTCTTGCCCTTTCTTTTTGCGCCGCGACAGATTATAATGAAGGAAAACTTATTTTCTCTGTTTTTGATCATCGAAGGACAAGAGAACCCATGAAATATCTGGTTTTGGTCTTTTCTCTTGCGGTCATTTTGCTTGGTCCGGAGCAACGGATTCATGCCGCCGACCGCCCCAACGTGCTTTTTATTGCGTCGGACGACATGAACGACTGGATTGCTCCTCTTCAGGGACATCCCCAAGTGAAAACGCCGAATATCGACCGACTTGCCGCGCAAGGGGTCTGCTTTTCGAACGCCCATTGTCAGTCGCCGATCTGCAATCCTTCTCGGACAAGTCTGCTGACCGGACTTCGCCCCACGACCACAGGTGTTTATGCCCTGGACCCTTGGTTCAGGACCTCGGAAAAATGGCGGAATCTCACGACACTTCCCCAATACTTCGAAGAAAACGGATATTACACAATTTTGACAGGAAAAATCTTTCACGACCGAAACCAATTCGCAACGGTTGCAACGGACCGACTGGAATTCGATCTGCTTGGTTATGCCGGTGGTTTTGGGCCGGTTCCTCCGAAAAAATTCGTGGAAACCCCGGACAAAATGAACCTGATCGATTGGGGCGTCTATCCTGACCGTGACGAAGACGGTGAAGATTATAAAGTGGCCTCCTGGGCGATCGAACAGTTGAAAAACATGCCCAAAGACAAGCCGTTTTTTTTGAGTGTCGGTTTTGCCCGTCCTCATCTTCCGCTTTTTGCTCCGCAAAAATGGCACGATCTTTATCCGGAGGAGACGTTGCTGCTCCCGCCGTATCTCGAAAATGACCGGGACGATGTTCCGTTTGTCGCTTGGTATCTTCATTGGAAGTTACCCGAAGTTGGCATGAAATGGGTCAAGGAACACAACCAGTGGAAACCGATTGTTCGGTCTTATCTGGCAAGTGTCAGTTACATGGACGCCCAATTGGGACGGCTGCTCGACGCTTTGGAAAAAGAAGGTTTCGCCCAAAACACCATAATTGTTTTTTGGGGCGACAACGGCTGGCATTTGGGACAAAAAGAACTGTTTTCCAAAACGACACTTTGGGACCCCGCGACCAAGGTGCCGCTCATTTTTGCAGGGCCGGGAATTGCAGGGCGGGGACTCTGTTCACAACCGGCGGAACTTTTGGACATTTACCCCACGTTGATTGATCTCTGTGGACTGCCAAACAATGAAAATCTTGAAGGATTGAGCCTTTCTCCGCAACTTTCCAACCCGAAAACAGTCCGCGAGCAACCGGCAATCACGACTCATGGTCCCGACAATCATTCGGTTCGCACGGAACGGTTCCGCTACACGTTGTATGGCGATGGAAGTGAAGAATTTTACGACATGCAAGACGACCCGAACGAATGGACCAACCGGATTGCCGATCCGAAGTATCAGGAAGAGATTCAAAAGCTCGAAAAATGGATTCCGAAGACGCCCGCGGCTCCGCTTCCCGGCAGTCGCAACCGGCTGGTCGAGAAAAAAGACGGAATCTGGTATTGGGAAGGCGTCGCAATTCCCCCGGATGCCCCCGTGCCCGCTCTTGGCGAAATCCCAGAGTCCCACGCCCCCCGACGCGACAAATCCACGAATTTTTCGCCCTAATGGAAGACCGTTGTGATATTGTGTTTGTTGAAAATGTCACGACCGGCTTTCGACGTAAGCGTTTCCAAAAAAGCCTGATAAACGGGAACATCTTTGCAAGCCGTGAGCACCAGGACGCTGATCGTTTGGGTATTCCCCGGATAAGGGGGAAGGGGAATCCCTCGGAGTTCGTCATCATCTTGCGGAACAAGGTAATCCCAACTCAGGATGGCGTCCATGCCGTTTTTTTCAAGCTGTTCGTTGAGTGATCCTGTCAGGTCTAGGTCCATTGTGTTCCAGTGCAAACTTCCGGCGGAATACCGCGTTGCCACTTCCTGCAGTTTCGGATCATTTTGGGGGATCGCGACTTTCATATCCATATTGACGAAATCGTCAAAAGAATGAAAATTTTCCGAAGTTTCACGTTTCACCACAAGGACAGGGCTGATGTAACTGATCGGAAGAGTCGCGGCAACACATCCTCCTTGTTGCAGTTGTTCCGCGACGTCCTGTCGGTCACAAAAAAGGACGTCTCCGAAAAGTTCGCAGTCCACCTTGTCGATGTCAACGACATTGATATTGACCGGTACTCTGTAATTGTTCCGGAAGAGTTCGGCGACCTCCGAAACAACGTCCTTTAAGGAAGGGGGGGTAAAAATATCCAACGGTTCTGTTTTTCTTCCCCCGTTGCATCCGAAACAACAAATCACCAGGACGGACAGAAGAACCGTTTTGCAAAAAGAATGGAAATCCGAGAAAAACCGTGGCATGATGCTGTACATGAAGTTGTGATCAATATTTGACAGATGATCGGATCAATACTTCGGAACGGCGGAGGCAAACCGCTGTTGTTCGAATTCCGACTCACGTTGTATCAGTTGTCGTTCCCGTTCGACAAATACGGCCTCGGACCGTTTGGCCCATTGTTCGACGTCTTCTCGACGCTTTTCGATTTTCCGTTGCTGTTCAACCAATTGTTCGCGAAACGTGAGGATTTCGTTTTTCTGCTGTTCCAGTCGAAGCGTCGCTTCACGAAACTGATTGCTGAGTTGACCGCGAATCTTGGCAATGGATTGGCGCAATTGTTCCGGGGGAAGTTTCCCGGAAAGCTGCATGAGAATTTCTTCGGTGGCCAGCCTGATTTCCAGCGTTTCGCGGTGCAGACGTCCCAAATCATCGCGTGACTGCTCCAGCGACGTCCGGGTTTGTTCCAACCGCTTCTGTTGCTTGATCATTTCCTGGCGTTCATCTTCAAGACGTGTTACGGCAAGATCGTTGGTTTCTCTCAGACGTCGCCGTTCCGCTTCCAGCGATTTCTGGGCCTGTTGTCGTTCACGGACCAGGGCTTCACGAATTCGGGTGATTTCGTTTCGTGATTCCCGGATACCGGCTTCCATTTTTTTTACGTCTTCGCAATACTGCTTTTCTTGAGCCAGTTGGGATTCCTTCACCCGAAGCGATTCCTCCACGGCGGTAAATTGGGTCTCCTTTTTCCGGAGTTTTGTCTCATATTCAACGAGCATTTTTTGACGTTCATTCAGAAGGGTTTCTCTCTGATTGAGTTCGTCCAACCGGCTTTTTCGTGTTCGTTCCGCCTCGCTCCACTGTTTTTCGTAAGCATCGCGACGGCAATGAATATCGGCTTCCGTTTCACGAAGGATTCGGTCCCTGGTTTCAAGTTGTTCTTCCTGGCGAGTCAGACGTATTTCGATTTCTTCTTTTTTGGCGGACAGTTCCGCTTCCATCTGTCGGCGACGCTTTTCGAGAGTTTCCTCCATTTCCTCGCGTTCCCGACGAACGCGATATTCGACGCTTTGTTGAAGTTCCCTTTCTTTCTGCTCAAAACGTTCCTTGATTTCACCGATTTGTTCGGTAAATCGCTGTTCCAGTTGTTTGCGATACTCTCCCAACTGATAATCCAGCTCTTTTTCGCGAGATGTCATGTATTCCTGCAGGTCCGCCTCGCGTCGTTCAAGAATTTCCTCGAGTTCCTGTTTCCTGGTTCCAAGCAACAGTCGTTCGTTTTCCAGTTCCGTCTGTCGGTCGGCCATTTGTCGCTCAAAAGTCTCTTTTTCGCGCGACATGGCCCGTTGCGTTTCTTCAAACATTTGTTCACGTTCGCTGAGTTCTTCCACTTTTTCCTGAAAAGAAAGCGTCGTGCTTCGGACAAGATTTTCAAACTGAGCCATTCTCGCGTGAAGTTGACTCTCACGATAGTCAATTTCTTCCTGACGAAGTCGGAGGTGTTCACCGAGTTGTGTCACCTGGGACGATTCGGCCCCTGTTTCAAAAAAACCTTCGGACGGGGAAGACGTGACACCGGTTTTTTTGTAAAAACCTGCGGCTTTCGGTGCCGGAACTCTGGGATGCGGCTTTTCAAATCGCCAGTGGTTCTCTTCCACGTCAAGAGGAGGAAACGTTTCAAAATCATTTGTTCCAAGTCGATTTTCCGGTCGAGGCGGTTTGGCGGTCACCTGTTCGGTGTCGGAAAACTGTTCGATACCAGAGAAGTAGTTGTTCCAATCCATGGAAAGCCTCTATGATTCCAGCAAGAAATAAATATTGTCTGTACAATGTATAATATTACTTATTCCGTACAATCGACAAATTTTACCATTGCCTTAAAATAAATCCTGTTTTCCGTGAAGGATTCTCAGGAATCCGGCAAGAAATTCAGGATAGTCGTCGGAAAAAGTTGAAAATCAACCAAAAATCAACCTGTTGGGGTTGTATTTGCTGCTTTTTTTTCCTATACTCCCAGCTTTTATTGACTTATCGGCCAAGTCTCAGCGATTGTGGGACGGCGCAAACTGAAATTTTTGGTGGTTTTTGACATGGTTCGTCTCATTTTTTTTGTTTCAATAAATATCCTTATTTTTTTGACAAACGGTTGTGCTTTGGAGCCTGGTTGCTGGAAAACGCCCAATTTCGCCCATCCGGGAACACTGGAAGTCCAGAGACATAACATGCTTTTGAGCGACCCTTTTCCTTCGGAAGTGACTCCGAACGTGAGTCGAAACGGGTTCCGTCCGCGTGACCTTGAACATTCCTGGCTCGACACCTCTGCCGAGATGACGGAGAAAAGAATTGACTTGATCCAGAATTGATTTTCGCAAGAAAAATGTGAGAATCTGCGAAAAAAATGCAAAAAAATGTGAGAGTCAGTAAGAATTAAAGAAAAAAATGACAAAAAAAAGCGAATTGCTTGAAAAACTGACCAGATACCACCAGGAACACGTGCTCGAACATTGGGAATCGCTCACCGAGTCTCAACAACGGAATTTTGCAGAACAAATCAACGCTATTGATCTGACACAATTGGCCGGACTCTACCGTCTTTATCGTAATCGCGACAAGTGGTCCGGTGTTGTTTCCTTGATCGACCAGGCTGAAGCCCCCCTTGCGTTTCGACTCCACGGAAAGAACCCTGTCGTCATTCCGAGAGGAAAAAAGGCTCTCAAATCAGGAAAAGTTGCCGTTTTGATCGTCGCCGGCGGACAAGGAACCCGTTTGGGATTCGAACATCCCAAGGGAATGTACCCGATCGGACCGGTCAGCGGGGCCACTCTTTTCCAGATTCACATTGAAAAAATCATTGCAAAATCAAGACAATATGGCAAGCCGATTCCGCTTTGCATTATGACTGGTCCCTCGACCCATGAAGAGACCATGGCATTTTTGAACGCGAACAACCGATTCGGGCTAGCCGCGGAAGACCTTTATCTCTTTTGTCAGAAGACCATGCCGGCCGTTTCCGGGGACGACGGAAAGTTGCTCCTCGACGCCCCCGATCATTTGGCGGTCAGTCCCGACGGTCACGGTGGAATGCTCCGGGCCATTGACGAAAGTGGAACGCTTGAAAAACTCGCAAATCGCGGAATTGAGCAGTTGTTCTATTTTCAGGTGGACAACCCTTTGGTCGATGTCGGCAATGAAGAGTTTCTCGGTTATCACCTGGAAAACGGCTCGGAACTGACTTCACAAGTCGTCCGCAAGCAAAATCCGAAGGAAAAAGTCGGTAATGTCGTCAATATTCATGGGAAACTTCACGTCATCGAATACAGCGATCTTCCTGATGAAGCAGCGGAACGTCGGAAACCGGACGGTTCCCTGGAAATCTGGGCCGGGAGTATCGCCGTGCATGTCATGGACCTCTCGTTTCTGCAAAAACAGGCGAAAAAACCGAATTCGTTGCCATTCCATGTTGCCAAAAAGAAAGTCTCGTTCCTCAGTTCTTCCGGCACGTTACAGCCCCACCCCAATGCCATCAAGTTCGAGCGGTTTATTTTCGATCTTCTTCCGGTGGCCGACAACGCGATTGTCGTTGAGGTGGATGCCGAGAGTCATTTTGCCCCGCTCAAAAATGGGACCGGTTCGGAGACCGATTCTCCGGAAAGCGTGAAAAAACAATGTTCCGATTTTCACGCCGGGTGGCTGAAACAGGTGGGAGCCAAGGTCGCCCCAAACATTATGGTCGAAATCAGTCCGCTTTTTGCCAATTCCGTGGAGGAACTGACAACAAAAATCAAACCCGGCACGATCATCGATCGGGATCAATACTTTCACCTCCAGGAATGACTTCAGACGCAACTTCAGGCACGCCGAATATCCCAAGAAACCATTACTCCACCATAGTCATCGGGGCGGGGCCTGCCGGATTGATGGCCGCCCTGACGGCAGCTCCGTCGACAGGGGAAAATGTTTGTCTTCTTGAAAAAAACGATGTTCCCGGCAAAAAACTTCTCCTTGCCGGGTCGGGGCGCTGTAATCTCACCAATGCCGGACCGATCGCGAATTTTCCCGGACATTACGGCGGTCATGCACGCTTTGTCAAACCGGCCCTTTATCATTTCACCAATGTCGATCTTGCGGAATTCATGAGCTGCTTGGGATTACCGCTCAAGGAGCTCAACGACAGCAAACTTTTTCCTGTCACGGAATCCGGACGGGACGTTTTACGGGTATTGCTTGACGCATGTGAAAGGTCCGGGGTGAATATTCTGTACCATTCCGCCGTGAAACGTGCCGTGAAAGGAACAAATGACGGCGGATTCCTTGTCCAGACGGAATCCGGGTCTTACACCACCCGAAAACTTGTCATCGCAACCGGCGGAAAGTCGTATCCCTCGACGGGTTCCACGGGAGACGGTTTCCTGCTTGCCCGGTCGTTCGGTCACACGATTTCCGAGGTCGCGCCGGCATTGACCCCGGTGATTGTGCAGGATTATCCGTTCGGTGACTGCGCCGGAACATCATTTGCAATGGCCGGAATCCGGGTGACCCGTCACGGTAAAAAGCAGGCCGAACGAAAAGGGGCTCTTCTCTTGACGCATCAGGGGCTTTCAGGTCCGGGAATCCTGGACTTGAGCCGGGACATCCAACCCGGTGACACGCTGACGGTCTCCTTTGTGAATTTTTCGAGTCCCGAGGCGTTTGAGGACCGTCTCCTTTCCGATTTCCGTTCCCAAGGGAAAAAAACGATCAAAAATATCCTCTCGCCGGCTTATCTTCCCGAACGTTTTACCGTAGTCCTTGGCCATCACCGGAAAATCGACATGGATCAAACCGCTGCAACACTTGAAAAAGAGGTCCGCAAAAAACTGGTCGAGGCCATTACCGGAATGCCGCTGACTGTCGAGCGGTTGGGCGATTTTCATGAGGCCATGGCAACCCGGGGCGGCGTCTCGCTTTCAGAAATTCATCGTAATACGCTGGAATCGCGATTGGTTCCCGGACTGTTTTTCTGTGGTGAAGTCCTTGATGTTGACGGCGACACCGGAGGCTACAACCTGCAATTTGCGTTTTCTTCCGGCGCACTTGTCGGGAAACACGGGAAACAGACGCGACTTGTCGGCTCCGATAAATCATCTACAATGTAAAACATCGCGGGCGTGGTGGAACTGGCAGACACGCAAGACTTAGGATCTTGTGTCGCAAGACGTGGAGGTTCGAGTCCTCTCGCCCGCATTTCTCAAAAAAGCTCACACCATTGATGATGTAAGCTTAATAATTGATCACAGGTTTTGTAAATTGCAAATATCCGAAAGTCGGACATTGAAGTGCAATTTTTATTCAAAAATAGAAAAATAAGGAGTAAATCGAAATATTCGATTACGGTATTGTCCTGTTATTTCTTCAAGCCAATGATTTTTTACAAATTCATTGACAAGGTCATTTGCTGCCTTAAAACTCAATTCTGTAATATTCTCAACCAAAGTAATAGTTACATAGGGACACTTAAAAAGATGTTGTAATAAAGTATATCCTTGCTTACTCCTACGTCCGAGTTGTTCATTGATTTTATTTTCCATCATTTGCTTAAACTCCAAAACCTCCATAAGTGTTTTAGTACCTTGAGTAGCGGTTTCATGAACTCCGACTAAGAAATATTTAATCCAATCTAATAAACAATTATCGGTTCTCACTTTTGTTAGTGAATCATAATAATACTCTTTTTTTTGTTCAAAAAATTTCGAAAGATACAGCAAAGGTTTATCCAAAATTTTTTGATCAACAAGATAAAGAGTAATAAGTAATCGACCAATTCGACCGTTTCCATCTAAAAAAGGGTGTATTGTTTCAAATTGATAATGAGCCATTGCAATACGAACAAGCTTTGGAACATGAATTTGGTCATTATGAAGATAATTTTCCAAATCATTCATCAAACCGCCAACCAAGTTATGATGAGGAGGAATGAATACTGCGTGTGCTAACGATGCTCCAATCCAATTTTGACTTATTCGAAATTCTCCAGGACATTTATATTCACCTCGAACCCCGGATAATAAAATCTCATGTGCCTCACAAAGTAGCCGTGTCGATAAAGGAAAGGCTCTATTCCGCAACCGGATTGATGCAGACGAGGGCTTCGATCAGGGTTCGGAGCAGTGAGTTTCCGCGTCGGCGGGCATTGTGGACAAATTGGAAAAATCCGACGTAGGCGGGCAGGCG